>Ga0065711_1002814_pt1 | contig 31476 bp, 14 predicted proteins | sample Hoacrofraction12_FD_59098 | JGI IMG/M metagenome (GOLD analysis project Ga0065711, IMG submission 59098) | Hoatzin crop microbial communities from Cojedes, Venezuela - Epithelial fraction 12 v2 (version 2) | ecosystem: Host-associated > Birds > Digestive system > Esophagus > Crop | place... | reverse complement strand
CCGCCTGGACAAGGTCCTGTGCAGCCTGCTGTAGGTGACCCTGCTTCGGCAGGGGGGTTGGACTAGATGACCCACAGAGGTCCCTTCCAACCCCGAACATTCTGTGATTGTCTTCAACTAACAAATGGTTATTGAGAAGACTGAATTAGACTCTTCTCAGATGTGTCGCAACAGACACACAGTATGTCAGAGGAGACTTACTAGGTACGAAGAAAATCTTCCTCAGTGAGGGTGATCATACACAGGATAAAGCTGCCCAGAGATATGGTAGAATCCCCATCCTTGGACATTTTCAGAACTTGACTGGACAAGGTCCTGAGTAACTTCATCTAACTTTGAAGCTGGCCCTGATCTGAGCAGGAGGTTGCATCTAATGACTTCCAGAGGTCTCTCCCAACTCAAATTATTGCTTACATCCTTTCCCGTATGCGCAGCTGCTGCCTTACCTCTCATTAAGGGAACAAAGACCACATACCCAAAAAATTCAATTGCCATCATGACAGAAGCTCTCTATTAATCTCTAGTTTACACTGTAGGTAAGTTTATGGAATTGTTATGCTAGAATAAATCATTTGCCAACAGCTGAATATCTCCTCCCAGATGCTAAAGTGCAAAAATACTGTGCTTAGATATCTCATAGGTGTGATACAGTTATTAAGTATGGAGTCACCTGACTGAATTGTAAATAGCCAATGGGGTTTCGTCCTTTTCTTTGGCCACTCTCATCATATCCAGAACAGCCATTCCAAGGCATTCTTCTTGTGTTTCATGAGTAACAGGCATCTGTATCCATCCATCCAGAAAATCATCTCTCCACTGAGAAAGAAGAATGCAAGAAAGCAAATTAAAACTGTAGCTCTGCTGCTCACCAATAAAAGTTTTTGGGGGTGTATTTTTTTGTTTGTGTGTTTTGGGGGTTTTTTTTGTTGTGATTTTTTGATTTTTTTTTCCCCAAGACTGCATTCTTCTGAATGAACCCCTTAGTCCACAAAAATGTTCATAATGGATACCAGCTACCACCATGCTTAAAAAAAATTCTTCTAAAAATATTGCTTCAAATCTTGAAAAAGTCCATATGGAGAGGATGTTGTTCTACATTGTGTCAGTCCAAAACGAAAGTCACACTGAAAGACTTCCAGATGGCAGTGGCACAAGAAAGGAGCTACACACTCTCACTGCTCTCCCCACAACTGCCACTTGAGTTTCATTTCTCCAAATTCACAATATGACATGGGATTTCATTTGCATCTTGAGTAGGCTACCAGCTGTTAAAAGAGCCTACACAGTTACTATCCGTAGACTTGAATGGGAATAAATACTAACAACCTTTACCATTAAAAAAAAAAAAAAAAGAAGCAAAGCATACCTGTGCAAATAGGTAAGACATGACAAGATCATCAAGAACAGGGCTTTCTGCACCTCGAAGAATGCCATACCGATATGCTCTATTGTTGTCATTGCAATACCAGTGGGTAAAATAAAATCTGTTAGGAAATATTTAAGCAAACATCAATAAACGGGTACTTTTGCTCACCAACACCAGACATTGCTTTCACAGACATGTAGTTAGTTTGGAGGATCCATAAGAAGCCCCAGTTAGTCAACAGAAGGCTTTGGATCCAGTTGTTTGTGTCTTAAAGTACTACAACATTTCAGCAGGGCGATAAGCTGTATCGGAACGAACAAGGAGCTCTGCAAAGTTATCCACACTAATCAGAATATAGAGAATTTTCTGTTACTGTCTTCCAGTTTCTTTTGAGACAGTTCCTAAAGAAACACTCAGGCCACATTCTACAATGTAAATAAACAACATCTTTCACATAAGGAAAACTGTGACTCTAGCTTTAGACATCCACATTAAAAAAATCAGGTTAGAGCAAAATGGTTTTATTATAGACATCTGCCTGACCACACAGCATAATTACTCCGCTCTTCAGAACTGCCACTAATTTCAAACAGGCAAGCACAGAGGAGATGAGATATCTCATTATTAAGAAAAATATTATTTATACTTCTGCTGTATTTTGCATTGTTTCCTCAGTCTGACATGGCAAACATATGACATACAGACAATCGATAAAATATGTTATTCAAACCTACTCCAATAATTTTGATTCTTTTTTCTATCTCTTATTCAGATATCACCAACAACCTACTCATAACTTCTTACAGAAACTATGATTAAACTAAATATCTTATTGGTTGTGTTTCTCATGTTATTTTGTTTTACCACGAAAAGTGCATAACATTTGATTACCTTATCCGGTAAAGTAGGGTGAGTCTGGTTGTTTCATCTACATGGAAGATGTGATTTGGGGGATACCACATTCTCTCTGTTTCACTCATGAGTGCAAACATGTTGTGATACACTGGCATGATGCCTAAACAAAGAACACAGAAGCAAACATTTATAGGAAATTTTTTTCACAAAGAATCAACCTAACTGAAAAAAAAAATATCATGGGTTAAAAGTAGCGTATTGGCACATATTCTCCAACTATTCATTGCACTGCTCTATCACCATCAACAGCACTGCAATCATCACCCCCAAAACCGGCAGACTGTTTTTGCTGGTTTATTTTCTCATTCTTCTTTTATGTTCTCTGACTGCAGGCTGTGTTCACCTGCTATTCTATACTTCACTGCTAGATTGCAAGATTTTCTCTGCATGGCACTTAATACAATGGCTTCTTAGCCTCTCAGCTTACTAACAGCTATCAACAGTGCATTACCTTTTTCCTTACCTTCTCCAAAAACAGACCTAGGCATTGATTTTAATATTTTAGACTGATAAAAAAAAAAGATCAGAAATAAAGCAATACACAGAAGTTCATCGTGACTAGGACAACCACCTGCTATTTACATTTCAGTAGCTCAGTTGAGAACAAATCTAAACATATACTGTTAATTGAACAAAACTGGAAAATACTCTTTTCCCCTCAACAACTGAGGATTGTTTTAACGAGAACTGACAAGCACTCCTGCTTAATCAAAAACTACAGAAATCAGTTGAGCATCAACTCTTCAGCAGTACCAGAGTTTACCTTGGCTTTGGGGCTCCCAGCTGAAAGTACAGCCTAAGGTAAGACAGATGCCACAGCGCTGTGCTATGCTGCAGTGTTATGCAACCACACGATGCCAGTGCTATGATTTGGAAAACAGGTTAAATGCCTGAGAATTGACAGCACAAAAGGATGAACTTCAACCACTGACAAACGTATTTTGAAGACAGGAAGAGATACAGGTCTAGAGGTCAGGGAGTAGGATGAAAATTACATTGGGAAAGTCACAGTAGGTCATGATGAAAGAAAACTGTTTACAATCAAGCAAGACACCTTGGGGGGAAGTAGGCAAGAAATACTGAAAAAGCAACAAAGTTACAACAAAAGTAACTTAAAATGACATTAAGAGACAGAAGAATTCTTGGAAAAGGCAAAGTACTCACAACCCTCCCCAAAGACTTAGAATGAAATCATAGAAATTCTCACCAGAAACCAGGAGGAGAAAAAAAAATCCCCTCCTTCTTTCTGTTCTGAACAACACCTAGGTAACTACTGAAGGTGACAGACACAAATTTCTTTCATCACATCTGTAGTGCATGCAAGGCAATCAGTTAGAAACAACTAATCAACTCCACATATGAAAATGTATAAGCTTGTGGAACAAACAGTCTTAAATAACAACTAGCTTAAATCTGTTACAAAATGGTGTTTGTCCCTGTAGGGAGCCAGTAAGAGGGCTAAGAACAAAAGGTCTACTGTGCAGATGTCATATTAAACAGGTGAAATCTACAGGCTAACCATCTGACACTTGTTTAAACCAAAGATCACCAAAAGATACATGAACTACAGGTCCTAACACATCATTTTCTATGAAAAGAAGTCATAGACTTACAGGAAACCACAGAACTGGAAACAATTACGTAAAGTAACCAAAGAGAAACCAAAACTAAACAAGACCCCCACAGGAATAACCCTGAAGGGATTAGTCACTGAAGGATTCGCTGTAAATCTAGATGTTGCAAATTTATGGTGCTGTAAGACATATTTGATCCATCAGAGAACTGAGAAATACTAAATTAACTCCACTTTATGGAGTTAAAAAGAAATCCATACCACGCCACCAAACATGGTTCTCATTTGATGTGTGAAGTGGGATGAACCAGATTGTATTACAGATCAGTTGTCTATAAAGCACTAACAATTGATTTTGTAGCTTTAAGACTGTGGTGCCTGTATCCCAAATAATTTCAGATCATTCACAGCGTAATGCATGTGAATCACCAGCCTATTTCAGGATTCTAGCCAGATGCTAAACACCATTCAAGGCAATGCTGAACATTTACCTAGTCTCACTACTACTTTTCCTGTAACAATATATTAACAATGCCATGTAAGCTCACTGAACAAGAAAAAATCTCCAAGTCATATTCTCAAATTCAAATGTTAAGCTGCTGTATTCCATCAAATACATTACAGACACCACCTATCCCTGTCCCCACCTCTTAAAAAAACCAAACCAAAACAAAAAACCCCACAGACATTTCAATCCAGATCATATAATTGCCATTCTTTCACTAAGCAAGGAACATGACTTTGGAATTTCCCCTACAGGTCAGAAATGTTGGCATTAACAAAAAAAAGATTCCAAAAAATCTTCTTTGCTGTTTTCCTGTGTACAAAAGTAAATTGTGCACTCATCCATCTCTCATATTTCAGCATTTACAATTCTGAATGGTAACTTGTACCTTTACTGTCAGTGCTCAATGACATACAGATCGTACACGTTTTTCAAGAAGTGTAACACATTTTTCTTCCCTTTCAGAATTATGCACTTGTGCCAGAGTATTGCTACGCTTCAAAAAGTTCAACGATCGAACGAGTAAATCCCCTCATTAGCGTCTTGAAAATTGTCCACAGTCGTCTGATGAAAGCAGAGAGGCCAGAAACATATCTTGTCATGTAATTCTTACTGGCACTATTAATTGTAGGGAATTTTCAAGCAAATGGTAACTGCAGTATTTAAGTGTTTTCTCCAGAAACAACAAAAAACAAATAACTGGGGGGTGGAGGTATGGGAGGTTGGGGAATCAAAGTCTCCTGATGAAGTCTAGATATGTCAACAATAGTGAAAACTTCTGAGAAATATATTTTCAACACAAGTAAAATCAGAAAAGCTGTTCAGAACAGGTACTAAAAAATCTCCCCTGGATTTCTTCACTGCACTTACCATGCTATCAAATCAATCAATGATTACTTAGGAGAGGAGATAGTGACTCAGATGTAATAAAGCAGAGTCGTTCTCCTCTTTGCTTCTCCAGCAAAGGCTATTCAATAAATTTCTCGACTAGTGCGAACACAAAAACATGACTGTCTCTTGGCAGGTATCTTACTTAGCACATAGGGCTAAATAAAGGAGCCTCATCATGCTATACAGACGGTCAAGTAACATCTTGAATGGCTGTAACACAGCACAAGTCTATTCCTCAAACTTCTACTTCAAACCTAAAGAAAAAGAATGATCTGCATAGTATTTTCTTCCTTTCCTCATTCTGATTTTAGAGCTGTATATCGAGATAAGTCAGCTACTTCAGGGTAAATGAAGTAGCGTAAGGAAATGCAGTTTTTCTATATTTCTTCTGTTGTTGGCATTAGGTAGCCTTTCACCCATATGGTATGTGTTCATTAGATAACGTTCCTCTGTAAAGAAAAAATAAAAACCAGAAACCATAAATTGCAAAAAGCCATGACACGGCTATGAAATGTGGAAGCCATGTATCATCTATAGCAGAAATAATGTCTTATGAAACTGTCAATTCAAGCATATTAATAAGTCACTAGACATATACAGATAAAAGCAATTAGTTGCATGGAGTTAATGATCAAAAACAATTAAAAAATCTCACATTTTCGAAGTCCAACATAAACATTAGTCAGTTCTCACACACAAAACTGTGAAGTACACTATCGAAAACTTACAAAGTCTTGAACATACCAGATGGAAAAATGCTTGGCTTTTCTTACATCAAAATAAACTCTTACCCTGATCTTTCATACAAACCGGAAACTTACCAAACTCTGACATCACATTCAATGTCACTATCCTGTCAACAAAATGTTTTCTGAATTGTTAATCAAAGCCTGCTTCCTTTCTTGGCAAACCAGAATTGCCCAGAATTCTGACTAATCCGTTCCTCACGTTGGGGCAGGGTGGAGGATGTTGTGTACGTATTTTCAGGAAAGGCTATCACTCAAGAAAAAAAACAAACAAAACTAAAAAACAAACTCAAAAAACCCAGTTTCCCCCCAAAATCCACAATGGGCAGTTAAAACCCGTGGTAACTCTGAGCCATGCAAATTCTGGACGTTGAGCATGTTAAGGATAAATCTGTGTAAAATTCTCTTGCTACTAACAAGGAATCTCCTCTGAACCACACAAGCTAAGGGGTACTACAGATCATCACAATCATCATGTTATGCAACGCAGTCACTCCCTTGAAAACGTTTAATAGACTGCAGACACTGTCAGTGTTTAGTCACATTAAGTGTTTTGAAACAGTGTTTTCACTTCCGTGTTATCAAAAATTCTCTGCTATCTTACAGATTTCCAGGAGGCACCAGCAGTTTTCAGGTAATGTACTATGGAACTTCCAATCTATCTGCAAATCAGATAGGTGAGAATTAAGAGGTTCCTAGATGGAGTTTCAGGATACCAACATTAAAAAAAAGACACAAACAAAAAAACCCACACCACAAAAACCACAAACCCAAAAAAAGCCCCAAATGCAGAAGCCAACAAATTCAAAGTATTTTGTTAGCTGCTAGCTGTCTGTAACTCAGCAACACAGTCAGGATCATCGAACTAGTCTGCTCCTGGGATTCTAGTTCCATTAAAAAGTTAAAATTTCAGGGTTTACCGATTCTAACAGAAAGGAGGAGGGAAATCAGAACAACTGCCTGTAAAATGTCAGATACAGCCTGCAGAAATTTAGGGTTCATATACACCAGATGGACAAGCCATGGCAGAAATCCAAGACGCTAAACAAGACTATGGTCCTCGATTGACTTTGCCAAAAAATTTTTCAGTGTGCTATTTAAATGTTATAGTTACATTTAAAGTCACTAGCTCTGCATACCTTACTACTACTTTATTAACATTTTCAAGAAAATGGCACAAATTTACGTGGCTAACACCAAAGCAATGCTTTGCTTACAACTGTAACTGTTTTAACTGTGACTTACAAACTCACTTGCCTCATGTAATATAAAAATATCTTCACTTTGTTAACTTTAACTGAGTAATAATTTTGATTATACACACAAGTGATGCATATATTTTTTACTCTTTATTATTCAGCTGATGGAATAAATCAACAAATTGTTATTTTAAAAATTAAAATAAAATTATTTTTCCATGTAATACTGGTCTTGTGTATAACGTATTATTCTGGTAACTCACAGTGTACAGTCCAAGTTGTGGGGTTGTTTGTTTGTTCAGTTGTTTTTAAATTATCTGATGATAAAAACCTCTTACATCCACTGACAAGAGACTGAGTAGTACCTTATTGAAAAATTATTGGTACAGCATAGTGACACTAACATAGCATATAAAACATCCTTCTTTCCGTATACAAATAAATACATCCAAGATTCAAACTCAAAGACTTCAGATGTTCCCAGTAGTCTGTATCTGATTTACCTACACTACAGTAAAATTCAGTTCACCTTATTTTCAATTACACTTCGTTTTTTTTAGCCTAGATCCAGTCCTGCTTGCCACCAACAACAGTCTTACGTTGACGTAATCAGATCTCCTACCAAGAGATCTCACAATTGCTCAGATCACAGAGAAAGTTCATTAACAATTACCAAGCTTGTTATTATTTCATACATGCCTAGTACCTGCACCACTCTCTTCTTTATGAAGTCTTCTGATGCACAGCTAACTCTTGAAAGACAAGTCTTGCCAACATAAACATTGTTTGACTGTACAGGCTTTGCAGACCTACATGTTCTGCCATACAACCACAAAACCTCCTAGGAAAACCAGAAACTAGTAAGAAGTGGTACCTTGTGATTTAAGCACTAATAACTGTTATGGAAAAGAACAAAAAAACTGCAGCGATCTCAGCCTTTTCCACCAATTCAGAAAGAAATGCAGTTACAAATTCCTTTGAGGAAAATGTTGCTGCCATAGTAGCTGCCAGGCAGAAACCTCTCTTCAGAGGACTGTCTACTTCAGCTCTAAATGATAAAGGCTCAACATGACAAAACATTTTATTTATACAGGTAGTGTAAATCACTACTGATATACTTTCGAAAGTCTGGTGAAGAATGCTGAAACAATAGAAACAAATATAAAAACAACTTGACAAGTAGTACTACTCTTACAAAATTATTCTATTTTTTTAAAACAGTCAAGTATAAAAGCATACACCTAGAAGCTAGGTACTAGCCATACCAGCAAAGCAGAAACTGGTACCCCAGAAAGCCAGAAGCCTTGGGAAGGATTGGTGAGGCCTGACAAAACAAGCGACAGAGTATGAAGTCTTCAGATGATGTCACGGGAAACAAGACTAACTAGGTTTGTAGATTAGCAGGAACTGGATTTTGTATGTTTGTGATGTGGGTGAGAAGAATATCACACACGGCCTGCTCTGCACATTTTCCTTGGAAACTGGATACAGTGCAGAAGACAGCCAAAAAATTAAAACAGTGACGACATTCAAGCTACAGAAATCAATCAGTTTAAGTTTTATCAAAAAAAAGACCTAAAGATAATTTGATTATGGCACATAAATATCTCCTTAGGGGGTGATGGAGAAAGGAGAAGAAAAACATAACTTGTGCAAACACCTGAAAACTGAAGCAAGGAAAATTCAAACCAGAGAAAAAGGATAAAAGTGGACAGACCAGCAGTAACAGTGGAAACAGCTAATCAAACTGGGTAGTTACTATTCCAGCAAAATCAGCTGATCAAACAAACATAGTTACTATTCCAGTTAATTCAGACTAGGTTGGGAGATTTTCTGAAATGTGAGCTTTAACTGATTCATTAGAAGGGTAACTGAAAAATTTGTATTCACACGACTTGCTGTTCTTCTATCACAAAAAAAAAAAATCTAGTCAAATAGGAAGCAAAGCACCTGAGGTCATGGTTGATGATACAGTACATTATTTCCAAGACCATATTATTTTGAACATACTGAATTGGATGGATACAAACCCTTGTCAGTTTAATATTCTGGCAGGTTGATACATGAATAAGTTAGACAAAGAAGCATTTCTTCCCACTACTACCTAGTAAAATTGTTCTCTATTTCACTCCCTCAGCAATACCCTCAGTGACTACAACAGTATTTATTTCCATTAAAAAAAAAATAACTCTCACCTAACATAAAAATTCAATATTCAGGAAGAGAAGACACTTTGTGCCCCCACGCCGTAGCCTTACACACCTTTAGATGCTGTACCTGAGGGTCTGAACTAAGCTGACAAACCAAACAGGGGCAGAACTGAAGCCCAAAAAACATGGGCACCAGTGTGAAGAAATCTATCCTTATTATAAAAATAAGCATGGGCATATTTTCTGAAGTGGGGAGACGTTTTTTTTTTCAGGGGGAGGAAAAGAGACAACAGAACCTTGAGGACAGAGTGGAAGACATCTGGAAGATCTTAGATTTGAGTCACCATCAAAAAGATACCTTAACTTTGAGAACACTCCCAGGCCCATTTGTCAAACTCAGACCTACAAGATCATTAGAGCAGCTGAATCTCACACAGCTAAAACCCTGCACACCTCTAAATACCACACTACTTCCTCACGGTCTCCTGGAATGCATGCTGGGCAGTGCTTCTGCTGAATGCGTATGTGCTTACCTGCCTAAAGCTCCCATATCACATTACATTATTTCCTAAATTATTATGAAAAGCATTAACCATGTGCACATGAGGAGTCATGTTACATCTAATGGAACAGTTTCCATCTGCAAGTGATTAAGCATTTATAATATACAATATACGCATAATTTCCAGGACCAATCTGTTTTGCAGAGCTGCATCAGAAATTAATTCAAGCTGTTTCCAGCTCCTGCTGTGATTTAACTATACAAACTATATCTCAGCTAAAGGAAAGACGACTTCCAGGTAAAGTACAGTATACCCCCAAATTCAAAAAAAGATGGCAATCACCCAATTATGATCTCAGTTTCACAACCATTCCAACACGAACAGTTTTGCAGCCTGGAGCTAATTACTTCTGATACTGATTACTTCTGAAAGAACAGACAGATCAGCATTTCAGTTAAAATGCCACCCCTTTTGATGAACTGTGGATTATTGAAAACTTTCTTGCATTAAGTTGAAATTCACTCCTTCATTAGGAAAACTGTTATGTATATACTTACCACAAGCTTTACAGGCAGCAGCACAAATCTCCTCTGCAACGTATTCTCCAGCTGGAAATTGAAGGTAATCTCCTCCCGTCTTCCCAGGAGAATGATACAGGTACACTTGAAGCAATGGTTCTGTCTGCTTGGGTGCATTGGTATTCCCATGGATGTCACCATTCTGGTGGACAGTAGAAGTTGCTGTACCTTCCATATTTGTCATTGTAAGACAGGCCATTGTTTGTTATGGTTCTGTTCACAGCATTTGCCTACAAGAAATGTAAGGAGTACTTCTTGACTAACTGTATTTGGTTTTGCTTGTAATACTTTTAATGACAGTACTGTTCTGATACAGGAAAAACATTAAACAGCTGAGGACAAGAGAATAGCTTAAAGTCTACCAAAGGCTGAGTTTCTCTTTCATTTACGATATAGACCTTGTCTGAAAAAAGACAGACACTGTGACAGGAAAAACAAAGGTACTAATAGGGAGTCCAGCTAGAGGATATTACCTCTCACTGGATTTTACACAGGGTGTGCTCACCTGTCCAACTGAAACATGCTAGTTAAACCTGAAAGCCAGAATAATCCCTTTAATGGCATCTGTGCAACTCATTATGATCCCAGTTTAAATGCAAAGGTTGCACTGAGAATTTACAAGACAACTAGCTAGGTCACAAACTGACACTGATGAAGAAAATGTGCTAACTAACATGAGACTCTAAGTAAACAGACTTGTTTTGTATCTACAAATGGGAGGACTTCCAAGACCTCCTTTCAGAATAATCATTCACGTCTATTCATCAGGAACTCAAGCTAAAAATCCTCTCTGATAAACAGAATCACAGAATGTTAGGGGTGGGAAGGGATCTCTGAGGATCATCTAGTGCAACCATCCCTGCCACCTAGAGCAGGCAGCACAGGACCTCAGCCAGCCAGGTTTTGAATGTCTCCAGAGAAGGAGACTCCGCATCCTCCCTGGGCAGCCTGTTCCAGGGCTCCGTCACCTTCAGAGGGAAGAAGTTCTTCCTCATGTTCTGACGGAACTTCCTATGCTTCAGCTTGTGCCCATTGCCCCTTGTCCTGTCGCTGGGCACTACTGAAAAGAGTCTGGCCCCATCCACCTGACACCCACCCTTGAGATATTTATAAGGATATACTAGGTCCCATTGCAGCCTTCTCTTCTTCAGGCTGAACAAGCCCAGCTCCCTCAGCCTCTCCTCGTAGGGGAGATGCTTCAGTCCCCTAACCATCTTTGTAGTCCTCCACTGGACTCCCTCCAGTAACCAAAGGAAAAAAGAGACTAATAACTTAATACCTAAACACATGTATATATGATAATGACAAAAGAAACAAGCTCTTTTTTTTAAAACAGAGTGAGATTCACAGCATATTCCAAAAGCCAGTCAAAGAATGTCTTTGCTCTTCTGTGACTTCATCATAATTTTAATCAGTATAATCCATGCTTATGATAAAAGCTTTGACCACAGTCTATAAGGCTTGCTTTTATTAAAACGGATTTCAAGTAATTACCACCTAGAATTCAGCACTTCATATTTTGAAAATACAGAATAGGTCTAAATAAGCCACCAGTTATAAAGATTTGATTTTTTCAGAATCCTAGAATGCTTTGGGCTGCAACAAGGCCTCCCTGGAGCCTTCTGTTCTCCAGGCTGAACAATCGCAATTCAGTCAACCTTTCTTCACGGGAGAGGTATTCTATACCTCTGACCATTTTTGTGGCCCTCCTCTGGGCTGGCTCTATGAGGTCATTGTCCTGTTTGAGCTGGAGACCCCTGAGCTGGATGCATTACCCCAGGTGGAGTCTCAAAAGAGCAGACCAGAGGAGGACAATCACACCCTCACACCCTTTGACTGGCTGGCCACACTTCTATTCATATGGTACAATTGGCTTTCTGGGCTGCAACTGCACATTGCCAATTCATGACTCATTTTTCATCTACTAATATCCCCAAGTCCTTCTTGGCAGGGCTGTTCTCAATCCATTCACCCCCAGCCTGTACTGATATCGGGGGCTGCCCCAACCCATGTGCAGGGCCTTGCAATTGGCTTTGCTGAACTTCATGAGGTTCACATGGGCCCACCTCTCCAGCCTGTCAAGGCATCCCTTCCCTCTGGCGTGTCAACCGCACCACACAGCTTGTTGTCATCCCCAAATTTGCTGATCGTGCACTCAATCCCACTGTATATCATTGATGAAGATACTGAACAGTTAATAAAGATATTGACTATGCAAATGTTACTGTTTAACTTAATATGTTTATTGTTTTGCATAGGCAGATGGGTGTTACATTCTTAAAGTGCAATTTTCAACAGCTTTTATTTATATTGAAGTATGTTGCTTTACCATAAAAGAGCTGTTTGGAGTATAAGTTTTTTAAATGTTCTGCTCCTAACTATAATTACTGAGGAAAAAATGACTGCATGATTATATGTTTCTGTGGGCTAAAGATGACCTGTGCTACATACATGGATGACAACAGTTCAGTCAGCAGAAAAAAAGGCTAATCACCTTAAAGGCGGAAAACATTAACTCCATGAGCTAGGTGACAGATAAAAAGATTGAATTACACACACAGGAGGATAAAACTATGCTACCATGATGGTAATTCTGGGGGAAAGAAAAAAAAGACAGACATCATCACCAAGAGAAAGTGCATCATTTTATTTCCCAAACTAAGCAACACAAAGAGCCAAGGTATCACAGACATATAAACCTCAATTTTTAGCATGCACGTGTCACTCACTACATTCCTGATCTACAAGGCTTATAGATTCCCTGTTCCCCACTCACAGAGCCAGCCACCTTTAAATGATAAGATCTGCGCTTTCAGCTGCAAAGGCAGCACACAGGTAGAAAGTTAAGCGTTCAATTAAGGAAGAAACTGTATTTCTCTCAATCCAAGGAAATCACGTTTTGTAGAAGAAAATAACCACCACATCACTAGAAACATTATATTTAAAAGATTTCTCACTACCTCTGTCAATAATACATAGGACTTAATGTTTATGCTCTACCACTTGCTTATACAAAACATTCACAGCTTCTATCTCTGGAAGAAGTCTTCTTTAACTGCCACAGTAATTTTTCTAAAATACTCTAATACTAGCCCTCTGTTGAACACAAACCTTCCCCTGAACAGACAGATCCTTTCTTCTCGGTCACTTGGTATTAGGTCTATCCAACACCCAACACTGAATGGAAATATTGTTTATAGAACTAACCGAAAGCCTGACCAATTTCAAAAGCAAACTAAACAGACTGGCTTCTCCCTAGCTCTCTGTCATAAAGTTTGTGCATTTACAAACACATTTGCCATTTCAAAACCCCCTCATCATTTACTCATTGTTTCTATGTAAAAAAACTCCATATACCAAGAAGGGAACCTTGCTTAATCATACCTAAGAATATGAAATATCAACAAAGTGCAGTAAAAAATGAAAAGCAAATACTGTAACAGACTACTCTGCTTTTTTTTGTTGGACTAATTTCAAAGGTTCCATGCAACACTGCGAAAAATCTCCAGACATTATTTGTGTATTTGTGTCACCACCCCAATTTAAATAATTTTCAAGTTTGTCTTTTATGTTGAAGTGCTGATGGAAACAGACAGGTGAAAGCAACAAATATCCCTAAATCAGTTTCTTCACTGAAAAACAGAAAACACATATTCTTGGCCTTTGTCCTTTAGATCCATATAAACCAGTTCTATGGACAGAGCTTCACAGGTGCAGTAACTGAAACACATGGTCACCACTTCCTGGTGTGAAAGAGCTCAGCATTAACAAAACTGCTTTTACCTGTATTTCTCAGCAGACAAGTTTCCAGTTGCACACAACTGGTTTTCCCTTTTTTGCTCCATCCAGAGACCATTGCACCAGCACAACAAAAACATTAAACACAGAAAAAAAAATTGCTGTTCATCCAGAATATTTAAAGTAAGACCTATTCTTCTAACCATTGTAACAGTCGAGCAACTCAAGACTAAGTATACTGGGAGACATTAATCTACCTGTTTGCAGAACATATCTGAGTATCATTTTCTAGGGTATACAGAACAGATTTGTTATCATCCTGTCATTCAAAAGAATTTCTGTGTTTGGTAAAGAATGTAAATGTTCATGTAACAAGAATGTGGAACAAAATCTGGATAGAATATAAACATCTTGATTTGGAGATCAAAGCTACTAACTATAAAAGATCTGATTCTGGTACTGATGAACAGAGGCTTTGATCCAACAGGATTCTTTTAATGTTCCTAATCTGCATAATCCAACTCACAGTTTCTAAAGGATAACATTAATAATTCCCCATGTTGCTCTAACCACAAGCACCAACATCTACAATGCAACACGTTTATATATAATTCTCTGTCGCTGTCTGTACCTCCAGTGCACCTAACTGAGGACTAATTTACCAGCCACACTGGGCTGCACTAATTCTTACAGTTCTTTTTATGTCACCAGGAAGAAATTAATTAATGAGATTGAAAACCACCGTTTAGCAAGAAATTTAATTAAAATGCGGAGGACTTACAAAATCCTCATGATTTAATAATATGCAGCATTCACAGCCCCATTCAGAATAACATTTTTTTCTTCTTACAAGACAATTTGAGCTATGGGCTCTTCCTGTTTTGCAAGATCTAAACTCTCTTCTTGAAAAAAATCCTCCCCCACTTTCAGTTGATGTCTTTTTTTTGGGGGGGTAGGGGGTTTCTAGGGAAACCTGCAGGGCTAGGATCTTAATCCATACCACTTAAAACATGCAACTTGGTAGATTCAAAAAGCAAACCATTCTCTCACTACAGATAAATCCCCAACTGGTAATTACCTTTTATCACTTGAGAAATCTCTGTACGAAACATTAGAGTAATGAAGCCCTTTAAATAAGCACATCACAAGTCACTCGCTGCTGGTATTCACAGGAGGTCAGACAAAGTAGGCACACAAGTGGTGGTGGAACATAATGTATCTGCAATAAAAAAAACACTTAACATTAAAAGAATGGCTGTGAACAATATATAATGCATTGTTTTTTAAGAATGCACATCTGTGTTTAGCTTCAGATAGAGTGATCCACTCCTATCTCGTTTGCCCAAAGTCCTGTCTTCTTTGCCAAGAACTTTTTAAATTTAGGCTTTTTTAAACACAATTTTTTAAAAAAACACGTTTTTTATACTATCACAGACTGCTCCTCAGCAAGAAATCCGTGCATGAAATAGACACCTGACTTGAAATACAATTAGCAATATTTTTTTGCGCCCACCATGCTTTTTTATTCTGTGAATACACATCAGTTTAAGAACTACTGATGGCACTACATGCTGAAAAGAGAAATGGAAACATAATTACAAGAAGAGACATGTTAGGTTCACTTTATGTAGTAACACTCCCTTTAGCCAGAACAACTAATTCTATTTGAAATCTGACAACAGCCACTCCTTTCAATTCACGTGGAAGTTAACACCAAGTGTCCTCTAGCAGGAAGGACAAAGGCACACCCACCCTTGCTCTTTGCACAACATCTCTGTGGTTGCAAGAAACAGTATTTGAAAGCACATCAGCACAACAGCAGCTTCCTGCACCAGTGAAAAAATGATAAATTCCCTGTTGTGACTCCCCCAACACAGGAAAGTGCCTGACAGAGAAGCAAAAATTAATTTTAAAACTGAAGAAAGGGGAAAAAATACAACGGAAGTTCAAAGGGGACAGAATTCAGAATGGCAGAACTCTGCAAGTTTTATATTTGATGACTCTTCAGACACAAGTCTCCCTGGACTGGAGAGAAGGAAATCAATACAGTTTCCTCACCTCCATGTGCCGTGTATACTGCATCTGTCATCTATATCCCAGGAAAAACGAACCCACCTCAATGACCAGTAACTTCAGCTTCTCTTCCCACAGAAGTCAGACTGTCATGGCAACGATCAGTGTTTCTCCCCTCGCAATACTGGCTTTAGAGACAAGCAGTTTTGCCTTGTTTGGACAGCTGTGTATTCTGTATGCACCTCCAGAGATTCTCCTTCAAATGCTGTCTAGCCATCCAATTAAGGTCTGATTCAAAGCCCAGTACAGTCAATGCAAGGTTTCCAGACCTGTACCACAGTGCCGGAGGGGGAGAGGAGAGGTTGTTTGGGGCAGAACAGTCTACCGTTGACCTACCGAGCATGCATTCCACGCACACCAATCTGAGAGCACGGGCTTCAAATGAAGCACAGAGCCACCACCTGCTCATGCAGGTTTCAGATCGAGGAGCATTGATGGGTATTCTAAATTACTTTCTATTTTAAAAGTACTGTTCCATGCTCAGAACTGCCTTGCATTCATCATTCCCTGTCAGGTGCTTGACTTTGAGCAAAACTGCATGAAGATCTACCTGACTGCGGTTAATTGTGCAGTTTTACCACAAACTCCAGATCAAGCATGTGTAGTATCATTACCTACATGAGACAGCTGCTGATGAACTGATGGGACAAACCAGGTTAAGCTAAGAACGCAAGCCACTTCTACTCTCTGCATAGCAGAGCCCCGTGGAATAAGGGTCAGAACACTCTGAATCAGCTCAGTGACACTGCAGCTTGCATTTCAAATGCAAAAATCGGATAAAGCAGCCTAATACTAAGTCTATCTTTCTTTACATGACAAACAGAAAAATGATTGCTTGATTATGAAAGAGCAGTTCATAGCTCTGGACAAGAAGCAAGGAAATTTGGAGATGAAAAACTCCAAGCTGAACTGGCTCACGGTGGCTACACTAATATACTGCTCTCCCTCTTTCTTTTTTTTTTAAGAGAGACTAAACCACTTTTTCTTCCGCACACATTTACAGACATACCTATTTATAGGATCTGCATCGAGACCTTATAAAACAATTCCATTTAAATACTTTCACAGGCTGACTAAGTCTCATCTGACGCAACTTGTTCTTTCAGCAGCAGAGTTGAAAAGAATGTTACCTACATTCCTGGCTGGACCAACCTGACAGTGCACCATCTTGCCAGCGACCTAGGTCCTCCATTTCCTGTTTCCCTCTGATTTGTTCAAGTCTACACTAGCTTACAGTTCCAGCAGTTGCAAGGATTTAAATGCCCAATTCCAAAATGAACTTAAGAGTATAATGAAACTCAGTCAAAACAAATTAGTTCATCACCTCCAAGTTGCCATTACCTGCAAAGAACACAACACAGAATTTGTTATGCAGAGGAGGTTCTACAACCTGAAACAGTCACTTCACAGCAAGTCTTCAGAATTCCTATTAAATACAATTATTTTTTATTGTGCCTGTGTCACTCAGTACCTTGAATACTCAATTCACTAGCAAGCGCAAAGAAAGATCAAAATAATATTTTCTATTGACAAGTAAGGCCTTGAAGACATAGTTTGTTTCTCAACAACTCAGTGTGTTTATTGCCAGTAGACTAGGACATCTTGTATAAACTGAAGACAAAAACATGCACACTTTCCATCTGCTTATACACATATCCTTCTTTCAAGGAGTTTGAGTAAGTATTGTAAATATCAATCACAACAGCCTTGCCAAATAACAGTGCGTACAGGCTTAAGACAGTAGGCAGGAGATTAGAAAAGTCTCTCAAATGCGCTAACAGGTCTTACATTAGTCAGTAGTGGTGGAGAACATCAGTAAGTTCTAAAGACTATTATGTGTCTTGTTACAAGACCACTAAAATAATTTTTTAACCTCTGAAACCAAGATTAAAGTAGGAAGAAAAGTCAGTTTCCACTTCTAATTGTTTTGGTTACCTTTGTTTACAGTTAGTATGTATACTTAATGTTTAACTATAGGCTTCACAGCTCAGCTTGAATATACAGAAAAATTGCGTACAACTGAACTTTCTCATAACATGCATTCAGCATAGCCTGTTACGCTATGAAAACTTTAAAATCGTAAAAAGGTACCAATAGTATTCATATTCTGCATGCAACATGCAGTATTTCTTGCATTTTGGGTCTGATTTGATTTGTGTATGCAGGTTTGTTTTGGTGGGTTTTTTTTAAACACAGAAGTATGCTAAATTCAAGGAACCAAATACATACACTTTTTTGACAAGCAATAAAGTACTGTATTTCTAAAACATCAGCATGTGCAGAAATGCCACTGCTCCTTAATGGACTAACAAGAGATTCTGAAGTCTTTGTTCAATCAGAACACACTACATCAGCTAGTGTTTAAAAAAAATTCACAGCAACAGATTCACATCTTTCCACTACATAGTCATAAGAAAACATTCTTCTGAGCAACTTTATCAAAGTACTCAACAATACCTTTAAAAAAAAACTAAGCAATGTGGAAAATCTGAGAACTTTTTCCACTGCTTAGACACTCAGTTTACACATAAAATTTATCTGTGCTTTAAACGCATCTTCCTCTCCATTAAGAAAACTGTTGTCTTTTCCCAGGTAATATTTGCTCTGACGTCAAAAACAGCTTTCATAAAAACATAAAATATTGTCTTAAAATGTATTTAAATATGTTTTGTAGAGAAATCGTATGTCTTCAGTTTTCATAGTCTTTTCCTAACATGCATGCTCTGCCCCAATGCAAAGCCACTGACACAGGAAACAACTGCACATACAAGAAATAACTGCAAAAAGTTAAGTGACTGCAAAGGAATTTTCCCATTTCATCAGCTCTGCATTAATCTTACACGAGGATTTTTAATACATCAAAATCTGAATGCATATGGCCACAAGCAGATACAGAACAAAGATGTCAGACTAACATATCAATGACAAAACATACGCTAAAAAAAGTTCAGAAGCAAAGATAACATTTGCTTACAGTTTTCACTTGGCAAACCACTGCCTGTATCAGCAGTTCAGCAAGAGTCCATGAACTTTTGCACAAGGAAAAAGTAACCATCCTGGCCTGATCCGCTTGCATGACACACAGGGACTAAGTGGACAGAAGCTGTCGGTATGAGGATTTTAGTCTTTTCATTCTGATTAGGAATAAAAAGGGGGAAAGGGGTGGATTTCTGTGTTCTTCACAACCGAATGAAGCCACTGCTCTAGCTTATCCCAGGAAGAAAGCTACCTGGGGGTGCTGGTGGAAAAGCAGAGTGAACAGCACACATTCCAGAAGCCTGAGCATCACAGCAGCCTGCCAAGTAGGTGAGTTACCAGAAAAGCAATAAAATCAAAAACCTGCGCACAGGCAACCACTCTGCTTAGGTTCCATCAGAACTTTGGCAAAAGTCAGTCCATATCTGCAAAACATTTCAATTTCACCATGCTGATAAATTTCAGCAAAAGACTATTTCATCAGAAAATTTCCAAGCAATTCAAATGGTTGCCCAATTGTTTTGGCAAAGATTATCTCCCGAGACAGTGGCATCTGAGGATCCTTAGCCCATTCAGAGCCACCATTATCTGCACAGCTTTATACACACAGAGGACACAGAAGTAACCACAATAAGTCAGAAAGACCTTTTGCATGAAGTATGTGGAAAACGTCACCAATTTCTCATGATTCCCTCACACATCTCTCTCAAATTCTTCTGAAGGGATGCAATAAAAATGACAACAGCAAAACCAGGACTAAGTGATATTTTCACAACTACGCCACATCATACTAGACTTTGTTTTGTGAACTGTACTGAAAAATTAATTCTGTTTGATAGCTCAGACGATGAAATAAGGGTTAGTTAGTAGAGCACAGGTCTTCCTTAAATGATTCCTTGATCTCTTTCAAAAAGACAGAAAAAAAGAGTTGCCAATACAAATTAACTCAAAGTAAGAAGTGTTTCTGAGGATTGCTTGCTACTAGTCTCATTCTGCCTGGTGGCTTTTGAATACAAAAAGAAATGGAGAACCACTGTCCTACACTGAACAGTCCAAGCACTGGCTTCTAGGTAAAAACAACCACCAGTGAATTACCGAGAAATTATAAGACAATAAAAAAGGTTAAAAAAAAAAATCACATTTCAAAGTGGAAAAAATATTCTGATTCACCACGCAAACAGAAATAAGTATTTTTCTACTAAAGGGTATTTTTGCTGAAAACACTGTCTAGGGGAAAAACCCTTCAGCAACCTCTAGAGAATACATATGACAATTATAGCTACACTCACAGGTGAAAATAAATATTGAAAGTGCAAACAAAAGCAAAAAGTACAACAGCAGCAAAGTAGGCTCCCAGACTGCTTGGCTTTCTTAAACATTGCAAGATCAAGATAGTGGGGAGGTGATGCTGGAAGACACTTTTGAAGAAAGCAAGCTATCCTTTTCCAAATGCAATTCCCAGTGTCATAACTGTAGAGGGATTTATCAAAACGTGAACCAACAGTTGTTGCTACTGTAGTGTGTTGCCAAAGAATAGCATTGACAGTTACAAAACAGATGCCAGTTTAGCAGATGCTGTCAAGAACCAAGCAGGCTACGCTAAGCTATCAGAAGTCATACACATCTCACATTGCAGTCTCAGAGTGCTGAACAGCGGCACAGCAGACACCACCAGCCACATCGCAATGGAAAAGGTTTCAAAACTGTTACTCTTCTCTCAGCCTCCAAAGACCTGTCCTTTTTCCTGCGGCAGCCAGGGATTTCTCAGGTAATGTCCACTTTCAACAGCTTAACTGTGGAAGAAAGACAACAGCCAAGACCCACCAGTTGCCGTAGTTTGGTACTTCTGAAGGGCGTCAGACCTTCGACAAAGTTCTTTATCCTCTCCAACTATGGGAGTGTTCTGGAGCTCCAAGTCTATTAAAAAAGGTATCTTCTAGGCAAATAACACCACAACAGTTTCATCAAGTGGAGTTATATCCCGGTAGGAAATGCAAGGTTCTCTTCCTTCACAGAAGATAACGAGTTTCTTACAGCAAACATTTCTGTGACGAAAACCAGTCATAGCTCTTTCCAGTTGCCATTGGCTATCAGAGTAAATTGTCCAGCTTGTGGTTGCTCGGAGACCTTTCCCCGGGACCTGGATTTCAAAAAGTTAAACCGCTCTGGACTTTCCTTATGAATTCTGTCATCTCCCTTTTCTTGCCCTCTTATCTCACTTCCCCAGTCTGGCAACTTCCCTCCTCAGAGGTTACTGCTGCTGCAGTAACTGTCATATGTGTTTACACTGTGCAGAAACTCACGAAGACTGAAGAGCTAGAATTTTCCTCCTGTGAACCAGGAGCAGTAGATTATGTGGCGGGAGGAGGGGCAGTGACACTGCTAAATCTCCTGCAGGCAAGTAGAAGGTATATAAAAGGAGGAAGAGCCAAAGTCAAGACAAAATGAGTCAAAACAACACTTAAAAACCTTCCTTCCCCTCTGTGCGTTAAGCCACTTGCTTTTATTTTGTGGCTTAGTCTTTTCTAACAGAGCTTGAATTTAATAGCATCAAAACAATGTGGGAAAAAATGAAGTATAGAAAGATCCCAATTACTGCCAAGTATCAGAACAATTTAAGAAAATACCGTTACTCGAACCTCAAAGCCAGATTAAGAAAAACTGCAGTCACTTTATGTACAGTGAGAAATAATTGCACAGAACAGTATCACTATGCCTCTTTGCTATATTGTTCTAGATGAAAAGGCACCTCCAGTTTCAACAAGAATAATATCATGACTGAGACTACTCTGGTCTGTCAGACTTCTAAATCTCTACCTTTAGAGATTAAAAGTACATTTTTATACTTTACCGTACAGGGCAAAGTACCTTGGAGGATATAATCACAACTCAAGCCACCTTCTCTGCCTACAAAAAGAGAAAACAAAAAGACATCCGCTACGTTCTTCACAATATTATAAGATGTCCCTCCTACTGCTCCCACTTTTGTGGGTTTTTTGGTTTCTTTCTTCTCCCAGTTTTCACCACCTGACAAAAACAAAGGGTAAAGTGGTCTTGGACAAGACCATTGCATAACATGCTGCATGATAAAACACGCATGATCTTGCTTCCTGTAACATTTTTCAGTGAAAAATGTGGCGGAGGGAAAGACTAACAAATCTGAGACATAATCAAAAATGTGAATATATCAGGATGGATGAAGTTAATCCGCTTACTTCTACCCCAGCTTTTACACTATCTGAAGAGAATCTGAAAATACGCTTCAACAAATTAGCCCTTTGCTGAAGTAACTGTCCGCATGTAAACAGGGTAACATTTAAGTCAGGGTGAATCAGCAATCTCTACACAACAGCCAAGGGCAACAGATGCCAGTGTCTCCTTTAGACTCTCCAGAAAGACTCTCTTCATCTTTGGCCTGCCTTTGCAGCTTCAGTTTAGAAATTGTACATCAATAGGCCAGAGCTGATGCAAATTGCATGTATGAATCCCCTCCTCTAGGTGTGGGGCTTTCTAGGGGATTTTGGTGTTATTTCGCCCTCCCACAGCTTTGGAAAAGTGCTTAAAATTTCATAGAGGAAATAAAGCTAGCTCTTTAAAACGACGTATCAGTTACAGAAACCTGGAACAGTAGTATTATTTAGAAGTGCTTAACTTTGAATTACTTTTGCAGAAAATGTAACTCCATACAATGTAATCTATATAACATGTGTTGCATTTTTATTTTTCTCTTTGGTATTGCAGGAGCAGCTAAAAACCTAGGCAAACTTACAGCCTGAAGCTCTAAATCAGCTAATAAAAAACCTGCCATAAAAAACCAATGAAAAAAACCAAACAAAAACCCCCACAAAACTAAACACCTCCCTTTCTTGAGCCCCATCTTAGATCCTATACAGATTCAACAAGGCTACCAACGGGCATTGTGCATGAACTAAATCACATCTCTAAATCCTTACAGAATCAAGGCCTGGTCATACAACGCGATACAACAAAAAAAAAGACCCTCTGAGACATCCAAGCAACAGGCTTGTGAGACAGTGCCAAGGAAACATTTTAAATCAAGTGATTTCTGTAAATGGAAGTTTAATTAAATACTAACACTCTAAAACCCAAAACTACATAAATGCATTCACAAGCCTATCAAGTAACAAATTAGAGTTCAATTACCATATATATAATTATTGCAGTTTCTGTTATTCTTTGATAGAAGGGTTGAAGTATTTTAAAAAAAGGAATACATTCTTTTTTTAAACCTTGTTTTAATGCTTCATATTGTTGAATAATTTATGATAGCAATGTTGACATTTTATCTTTATAATTCAGGAAAATGTACTTGCTTGATAGTTTACTTAATGCTTCCTTAATCATCAGTTGCCTGAGAGCTCTCCACTTGTTCCCTATCTGAAATACCAGCCAGCTTTTGCAAAGATACAGCACTACATGCTCTGCCAAGATCGCGTTATCTCTATAAACACAGATTGTCGGAAAAAAATGGAAGCCAAAACCCCAGGGCTCTGAAAGTAAACAAAGGTTCATCAGAAAATGTACCATTAGTGGATATTCTGTGAAACTCTAACAAAAATTACAGGCAAAAAGAAAGGTTTAGTTAAGGCAACCGTATCTTCACAATGTAACCTTGTCATTTCAAATATTTTGTGTTCTCTTATACATAAAAAAGACTGGTGCTTCCCCTCCACTGAAGAAGACTCAAATTATCACCTTATGTGTCCAATACTTATGGAACTCTGTTTTGAGTATGATTATGCAATTCAATTGTATGCTTTACTTTCAAAGAGCAAGAAAATATTCCCAATGCTGATACACTCACAAAGAGCCCCCTATATTCATATTGCATATTTCTCGAAGTTCTGAAATAAAAATGACAGAAAACTTTTTTCATTATTTTTGATATTATATCCTGGAAGGAAATTGCAAAAAGCAAGAACTGGAGAATTGTGCCCCAAGAGATCAAAAAGCTCCAACCGGCTACCTGACATGGATTCAAGAGAGAAAACATAATACAAAACCAAATAATGATTTAAATAGAGGATACAATGGCTGTACAATAAATACCTATTTGAAATACAACTTTTTTTTCTCTCCCTCAGAAACAAGAATATCAAACTACTGGAACAAACAGTCAAGAAAGCAGTAGATAATGTATTTCTTGATTTCAAAACATCAAGAGTAGATGCACTGCTGCAAAACAGGTTGTAGATAAACCCATGTTACTGAACTTTCTGGAGGAGGAAAGACGAAGTGTAACTGGTCTGCAATGTATAGAAGATCAGATAAGATACAGTGTTCTTCTCTGGATTTAAAAATGTGCTGCTATAGATTCTGCTATTATCAGTTCCTTTATAAGCAGGCATTACAAAATAAAGATTAAATATTTATAGCATGACCACATTCTTAAACGGATAAGTTGTTTATAATGAAGTTACATTACAAAATTCCCACTGAACCATTATTCAACTATTCTTCAAAGTCTATCTGATGTCAGAAAACTAGACAAAACTTAAAACACTCAAGTCTCTCAGTACGCAAGTCAAATTCCAACACAAGCTTTGCCTCTGAGCCCTTATGTCTAGGGCTTTCATCTACATGTCCAGCTCGGATGAGTTCTCACTACTCTACAGAAAGTTCTGCAAACGTACCCACGCAGTAATGCAAACCAAGACACATCAATTCTTCCTGCTAGACCCCACTCCAAGTCAGAAATCATACTATTTCAGTCTTGCCTAAAGGTGGTATTTTCCCACCCACTTTTGGAAGGAAAACTGCAACCTACCTAAGGTGATCTGTTCAAAATTTAGGACACTCTATTCTCTAAGTAACAGAACAAGACGGGCTTTTTCCTAGATCAATCTCAAACTCACAAACCACTTCAGTTTTCTACAGAACTTTTCAGCATATTATACATACTTATTTGCAGCTTCACCTCAGCTCTGCCACACTAAGAATTTCAGACCTCTCTGCCAGGGTTTGGAACAAGATGCTGCACAGGAATAGACTTTCACACCTCAAGAACCACTTCTCAAGGCAAAACATAAAAAGTTTAATTATTCCACACTATTTAATATGTGGCTAACAAAGAGATCACAGCAACAAGCTATGACTATGATGCAATGAAACACCCAGCTAGTCCCCTCCCACCAAAGGCCTGTTAAAGATACTACAGACTTTTGGACACTTCTTATTTCATTGCATACAATTCATTTTAATTACATAAGCTGGAACTAAGTCTAGAAGACAAGTAAAATACAGTGCATTTATTACCGACAATTTTTTTTGTAACTTGCAAACTACACCAAATCAGAATATCTCCGGCTGAAGTAGTCACTCGAAGAGGTTTTTGTACATACATTTTCAGGTGTAAGACAAATTGCTGAGACGTACTGCAATAAATCAGAAGTTTAAAACCAACCACAGTCTCTCCTCTCTTTATGCATAGTTTGAGCTCCTGAAGATATACACTAACAAACTAAAAATTACTACGTTATTAGGTTTTGGATTTGTTAAATGTATATTTCAACTAGCAAACTAAATCCAATTAAAAATCCTAAGCAGGAATTATAAATATCTGAAAGGACTATTTCTGATCAGGCATTCCAGTGTCTATAAATTGATATTCCTCTACACTCTCCTGCCCTTAAGCATTTGCCGCAACTGCTCACCTACCAGTAAATGATCTTTCAAATAGTTGTGGTTTTTTTTATTTGGTACATAGTAAGGACTTTGACCACCAGTACATGCAAGAAACATTCCACCCACACCTAGATCCAAACTAAACATCACAATATTTGTCTGCTAATTCATCAAATAACTGAATTTGAGTTTCATTTTGTTAAAGCAAGTAAGGTCACAGTGCAATTACATCCCTCTGACTCTAACACAGACAAAAAGAAAATGTAAAAAAATCCCACCCAAATAACAGGCGCAGCCAGGCCTTGGCCGCATTTTTTTAGATCACTGGTAGCATTCTTTGGTATTGGATTTATTTAAAAACAAAACCCCAGAATGCAGCTTTGCTGTAGAAGACAGAGCATTCTTCTGTCGGTAACAAACTTGTCTCAGTGCCATAAGATTACTTCCACTACTCTAGGCAATTTTTACCTATTTGCACATCTCCGTAACTATGCATAGTGATCTCTGTATTTTCAGTTTGCATTGCACTTCAAGTACTAGAGTGCTTTACATAAAACATCGTCACCTTTCTTATTTTCCAGACATAACAAAAGTACAAGAGTCTAACTATTTTGCTTAAGTTCACACTGTGAGCCACTGGTAGGTCAGATATAAACACAATTCTTTGTCTCACAAAATAATCAGCAGAACAAATTTCACTGTAAAGAAAGGATTACCTCATAATTCCTTTCAAGGAAGGTAAATAGTTGAAAAATTAAGTAACACCATAAAGGAAATGCTGTTGAAATCTCCAAACTGCCTAAACACTGCAAAAGCTAATCCGTTTCAAAATTCAACGCTTACCATAACTCTCCCCATACAGGGTCTCAGTTTCATTTTCCAGTATTGGAGGAAACCTCAGGCAGGAGAAAGAAAAAGAAACACTCCTCAACACACAGAGATCAATAGAAAGGGCATGTGTAAGAAAAAAAACCCAAACCATACCAAGGAAAAAGAAAAAGCCTTAAGAAGGAAAGACATAGATAGAATTTATTTAGCATGTTTCAAAGCAACACAACATTTCCATCCTCAATTACTCTAAATTTAGAGTTCAGTGAAAAGAGAATTAGGTAACAAATGTGACACTACTGTGGACATCTCTGGCAAAGCCTGTGGGTGAGTTGTTCATACCTCACAGCTGACGAAGACATTGCTCATGCCTTCAAAAGAAAGAGTATTCTTAGTGGCTCTGTGGTACTGATTCAGTCTAAATGCCATTACTATGTAGAACTAATGCCTCTGCATTATTCCAAGCAATAAATAAAACAAGTTCCCAGATACAGGCTCTGGTAATTCTTCCATCCCCATTCAGGACTGATGGGTTCTAAAAGAAGAGAAGTTATCTCATTTAGCAGATGCTTCCCCTCCCACTCCCCTGAAAACTGTCCTTAGACAGTATCACCATTTAACACTTGACCTCATCAGCTTACAGGAATAAGCAGCACACTTCGCCATGACCACATGTAAGGACAGCATAAGCTGGAACACATCCTGTCAGTCACTTCAGACAGACATAGGCAGAATTGCAAGAAGTGTTATAGCAGTTTCTTTTTGAGAAAATAAGTTAAGGTTGTTTGATGACTCTCATCATCAGTAAAATTGTTAGAGACCCCCTAACACCAAAATAATGTAAGTAGTGGTGGAGCATAACAGAGCCTTCTGTTGCACTTCCTTTCACCAGCCACATGCTTTTGTTTACAGCGAGACTGCGCAGTGGAAGGATTCATCCCCTAGTGAAGGATTCCATCTCACCCGATGTGGAAACTTTCTAAAGCCAAATTATCCCTCTTTCAGGCTATGTTAAGTCTGACTATGTTATATCAGACTGTTAAGCAATGTATGCACAGCAGTTGAGTCACATCTGAAGACTTCAGCCCATTTTATGTATTGTATACAGTCTCCGCCAGAAAGAAGAAAAAAGAGTGGGCAACGGTGAAAAAAAGCAAATCCTTGGGTAGAAGAAGACAAAATGATGAGAAAAAAAGAGGACAGGATGACAGATATCAGAAACTGACAGTTACAGGAGAATGTGAGATCTTCTATGAAGATCTGAGAATCCCTCACTCTAAAATCTGGACGTTGCTTGCGTAGTCCTCAAGTCTGAGATGCATTATTATGTCAAAAGCACAGAGCAGTACTCTAAATCTAAGACCAAATGTCTACAGACAGCTGCTTTTCCTCCTTTCCCATCCTCATTCGTCCTCCCCACCAAGCTTCTCTAATAGAGAGAACTTCTCCTCTCTCACTTCCCACCCACAACTGGGTACAGAACCAGGTCTGAATTTTCACTGAAATAACCTCACTCACTTAGCACTTACTCCACCTTGTTTGAAACTAATTAAAATTGTTCAAAACTAATTAAAATTTAGTGGATTGGTAGGCAGGCATAATCTTAATACACACAAGGTGAAACGTGGTTGTGCATAGGCAAATGAACAAAATCTAGCAGGTTGCAATCTGCTTGATCTCAGTAGGTACAGGAAAATACACAGTACTACTGAACACAACCAAAAGTCTGGACTCCATTTGATTCCTAGAAAAATCCAAAAAGAGGAAGGAAATGAAGGCGTCCTGCCACAATCAACTTCTGCGAAAGCATTCTGTCTTGTTTTAACCTTTGGAAACATAACTGACTACAAATGAAAACTAGGGAAGAATTTTCAGCTACTACTGAGAAGAAAAAACCTTCTCACAGCAGTTAAGTGCTGGGAGGGAGTGACAGACACCAGAGGGATGAGATACTTCACAATGGGAAGGGAGGGAGGTAAAAGCAAGAGCTTCAGCTCAGGTGGAAGATGGAGACAGCATGCCGAGTCATATGTGGGACAGAAATCAAGAAAACCAGGACAAGGGTAGGTATTTGTCCTACTTTATCTCCTGCATCTCTACGCTCTTGTCTTGTAAGAAAGCGCATACATATAGCACTTATTCATTTGCCTCCCACCTCTGCCAGATAGGGTTTCTCCTAATCAGTTCCCAGATTCACACAAGTAAACTAATCCTATGTGACTCTGCACCAAGGACTCTCCTTTCCCAGTTCCCTTACGTTCTGTGAGTCTGCCCAGCATCCCCAGGCTACCAAATCAGATACTGCAAAGTGTACTGTAAGGATCACATTCTGTACCACAGGGTAACAAATTCAGTAATTTTCCATTCCAATGGTGTCCAGATCATAGCTACGTGTAAGCAGAAATAAGAAGCAGGAATAGCTTCAGTTAAAAATATACCACAGGTGATTGGGTGGGGTTTTGCTCCCTCCCCTTTTCAGAGGGAAGGAGAAATTATTTTAATCCTTATCAAGTATTTCTTTATTTTTTCCATCACTATCCAAACAAGATTTACTTAATTCCCTTAGAGTGTTGGAAGAAGTTCATGGAGGATTCAATCACATTGTCAAGCCTCAAGGGGTGGTGACTAGGATCTTTGAGCCAAGGATTTCAGTCATTTCTTCCTCTTTAAACGTGGGGAGTAAATGGGACACACCTCAAAGGCAGCTAATGCCTTTGAGAATTACTAGTGCAGCTAATGCCTTTAAACATTACAAGTGCCAACCTCCCATTGCTGACATTTGCAGATCTTTTTTTTTATGAAGGCAGAATAAATGAAACCTATAAAATATTTTAAACAGACAGAAAATAAGAAGTGGAGAGAAAGACCTTTATCAGAAAAAAAAAAGACCATCAGGGGTGATGTGTGGGAGGGAAAAAAAAGGAGAAGGCTTAAGGAGTCTCTCAGTGGAGCACTTGCGCAAGACCAAATTAACACAGATGTCCAAATCACCTTTTGATCCTTCTGATTGATTGTGCAGTGTGTAAAAATACCAGTAACAGTGACTGTTATTCCTCAATAAGCTTCAGCCAGCATGGCACAACAGGACATGCTGCGCATAGTCCTAATGACAGAATAAAGAATGTGTCGAGTCTCAACTATTGCCAAATGTTACCTGTTGCAGAGCCAACTAACCTTACTGAAAGAAACCAGAACTGTTAATACTTGTAGCAACACGCTTCTCCAGAAGAACAAAGCAGCTCTAATCCCTGTGGTTCCAGCCAAGTACTCTGTGATCTGCCACTCTCCAGCAGAACAGGGAAGTAGCTATGTTATTTTCTTATCACCTGGAACATATAATGAGCCAAACTAGACATTATTGTAAGCATCTGGCTGTCTCCCAAGCGTATACAAAGTAGAATTGAAGAAAAGGTTCTGCACAGTCCACCAGCTCCCATGTGCGGACTTCACAGCTGTTCAGATTTTTCTTGCGCAGTCTATGCAAACATCTGCTCAGATCTATCAGTTTCGGTTCTTCCTGGACACAAGAAATCGCCTGTTTTTCCACAGAGCTTTTCAAACACCCAACCTAAATACGAACAGGCTTCAGCAATGCATGCCAACTATTTCAGTGATTCTACATGAATTTGTGAAAAGGTGTATAAAATACACCAGCGTCAGCCAAATTCATCTCTAGCCAAACAGACATGCAATCAGTACCATGAATGTCAGTGCTCTACTCACTGGTGGTCTTGATGGACAATCAGCTCCCAGACAGCTTTTGAACCAGCTTGTCATTTCCTGGTTTCTTGCCACAGGGCTTCCCTCCCAACACACCTTGTTTTTGTAATATGAGTCTGAAGGCTTTGCAACAATGTAGAAGTTGGAGAGGTCCACATGCAGACAGAAGAGAAAGAAACCTGGATGTTCAGAAGCACTAAAAGCAATGGCAACACAATTAGCTGATCCTCACCTGCCAATGCTAAGTTAACACTCATCTTTCTACTGCCTGATTCCTCAGCCACCCTGTTCATTTAGGTTTGAGAGGGGTTGTATGACATCCAACACAAAGCAAACCCTCCCACAATGGATGGTGTATGTTTTATCTATTCACTGAAGAGGCTGTCAAAGTTAATTAAATGCACTTGTGTTACATCTCCTTTCCTCAGTTGTTTTACATACCATGATCATAATATATATAATGGGTTTATGGAAAATTAGAGATAGACACCTGCCTTTCAAGTAGGCTTTTTTTCAGCCTTTGGAAAGAATTCGCCACGCTGTGTGGTGTGGTTGACACGCTGGAGGGAAGGGATGCCATTCAGAGGGACCTTGACAGGCTGGAGAGGTGGGCCTGCGTGAACCACATGAAGTTCAGCAAGGCCAAGTGCAAGGTCCTGTACGTGGGTCAGGGTAATCCCAAACACAAGTACAGGCTGGGCGGAGAGTGGCTCGAGAGCAGCCCCCAGGAGAAGGACTTGGGGGTACTGGGGATGAGAAGCTCAACATGAGCCGGCAATGTGTGCTTGCAGCCCAGAAAGCCAACTGCATCCTGGGCTGCATCAAGAGAAGCGTGGCCAGCAGGGTGAGGGAGGGGATTCTGCCCCTTTACTCCACTCTCATGAGACCCCACCTGGAGTCCTGTGTCCGGCTCTGGGGCCCCCAACATAGGAAGGACATGGATGTGTTGGAGTGGGTCCAGAGGAGGGCCACGAAGATGATCCGAGGGCTGGAGCACCTCTCCTACGAGGGCAGGCTGAGGGAGCTGGGGCTGTTCAGCCTGGAGAAGAGAAGGCTCTGGGGTGACCTTA
>Ga0065711_1030777_pt1 | contig 31477 bp, 12 predicted proteins | sample Hoacrofraction12_FD_59098 | JGI IMG/M metagenome (GOLD analysis project Ga0065711, IMG submission 59098) | Hoatzin crop microbial communities from Cojedes, Venezuela - Epithelial fraction 12 v2 (version 2) | ecosystem: Host-associated > Birds > Digestive system > Esophagus > Crop | place... | reverse complement strand
CTGGTAGGATACACAAAAAAAAAAAAAAAAAAAAGAGATGTAGTAAGCAAAAACTGTCCTGTTTTCCACAACTGTATATAAGAGAAACTTTTTAATCAGAATAGAAGTTTATACCACTTACTGTTGTAAGAGCACCAAAAATCTATTTCTGGTGTATTAAACGACATCTTTGAGTGCAAGACAGATTGGACTGTTAAATAAAAAGCAGAAAGCAGCAGAAAAAGGGTGCTACTGTTGCAACTGGATTCAATGAGTATAGTTTTGCATATTCATATTTTAAGTTTCCCATCTTTTGCCCTTTGATGCGCATCTACAGATAGGTTTTTAACAGTAGAATCTGACAATAAAGGGTCTAAAGTGAAGTAAGGAGTCCTGGTTACCACAAGCATTTCAAAATTGTCTTAAAAATTAGCTTCAGAGGAAAGTAAATGAAGAAATTGAGTAAATAAAGATGTAAGTAGAAGATATCCAAATAAACAAAAAGATCTATAAATTCACATTTAAAAGCAAACACACAGTATTTACTAACTCAATACTAAAAACATTTGTCTTTTCACAAACTTCCATAATAACACCTCAGAGTGATATTATATAATGAATGAGAAAGCAAATATGCAATCTGTCTCCCATTTCTGCAAAACAAATCTTGGAATTTCAGGAAAGTATATCAGTAAGGTTCCAAAATCACAATTTTAAGAATAAAAAAAATCTTTGAAAGACACCAACCAGATACTCAGATAAGAGAACTTACATCATCAGCTATTCCAACCACTAAAGAAGTTAGGTATTTCAAGGTGACTGTCCCAAATAACCAGGCACATCCTTCAATGACCTTAAAAAAAAAAATATATATTCAGAATGAAATAACCACGTCTCAACAAACTTTCAAAAGAAACCTTTCGATTTTTTAAAAGCCTTATTAAATTTACCTACTAGTTGTAAACTCTCCCATGTTACCACCAGTAGGTACAGCAATATCTAACCAATTACACTTCCCAGATTTCAACGCTGAGCTGTTTTAAGTTATTTTGTATTTTCTATTACAGCTAAAATAATTTTATGCCACTGATTTATATTACAGCTATACCGCTGCACACACCATTGTAGCAGAGGAGGTACCAAAATTCACTTTTAACAGCGGCAGCCTAGCTCTCAGTTCCCTGTTTTGCACACACCAGTGTCCAGTGATTATTTCCCACCAACTGCTTCTCCATATTATCAGGCTGTACTACTCTGGTAATTCAAAACTTCGAAGGAATTTGCTGATTTACAGCACCTTCCCAAGATAATCTCAAGTTAGAACTCAAAGGGAATATAAAGAAAGTATTCAGAATTACTGCTTTTAGTGAAATATCATGTTTATCCCTGTACCAGGAAGATTAAATCTAGCTTAATCTATTTAACTGCTTACAAAACCAGATCAACTGAATAGGACAACCTGGCTCAGTATCTCGTATCTGGGACCAGCAGCAGATGCTTTCAGAGAGAATACAACAACAAAATACAAACTGATATTTACCCTAACGTAATGAGTGGTTGCATTCAATCATCCCATTTAATGGCTGCGAATGAACCTGAACACCTAGGAGGTACCCAATCCGTTTCTGAATGCCTCTATTTTTATTGCTTCCACAGTATCTTTCTTCTCTCTTATAAGCTTATTGATGCTAGCATGAGGGGCACAAAATAAACTATAATTATATCCTACTTCTATTCATTGGCTTTGTCACATTTACCTTTATTTTACAAGATGTAGAATTCTACTCTGTTTCAAGATCTCAGAAATTTAGCGATTCTACAATTCTCTTCATCCCGTGTCTACTTAAATTTGATGGCAGTACATTTTGCAGGAAGACATCCTTTTTTTTTTTTTTTTTTGTTAAGTAAGACAGGTTGACTGAGACTACATGAAATATTTAGGATGTTAAGTATGAGTTTACAAAATAAAAAAAAATATTTTCTGGTTTCTCTGCACTTCCTTCTCCATGACTTCCATCATGTATTTTCCTTTTTGATGTCTGCTCAGTATTGAATTCATGTGTTCACAGAACTTTTCATAAGAATACAAAGATTTCTCCGCGGAGTGGCAAGGACTTCTTTTGGATTAATTATTTTATATACATACTTAGGGTGGTGGTGGTGGTCTTTTGAAAACTTATCATTTAATACCACCCTTTGTTTCTTACCTTCTAACATTCACACCTTATCCCATGGAGCTTATTTTCTTTTATAGTTCCAGTTAGGTATCTTCCCCAAAGGGCTGCTGAAATTCAAGTGCATTACATTCACCCACATACCCTTATCTACATCCTTCAAAGACGTCACATACGTTTGCGAGGCATGACTTCCTTTCGCAGAGGCTGTATCGGACGTATCTTACTATATTGCATGTACATATAGCCTTAACAACTTCATCACTGTTCAAGTTTTTATTCCTTTACAAAAGTTAGACTTACTGGTCTGTGTTTCCATAGATGCCTTGGATCTCCTTTTTAAAAACTGACATGAGGTCTCCCTACACTCCCATTTTCCCCAGTACCACAGCTAACTACGCTGGCAGGTTACACATGCACTGCAGTTTGTCACACTTTTTTTTTTTCGATTCCTTCATACTCTAATTCCTTTATAATAATTATATGAGTTCCATCCAGTTTTGCTAACAGGTTACCCTTCATTTAATAAGAAGGCCTGTCTTAAGCCAGACATAGTCTCAGCAGACTCCCATTTCAGGTTTTTTTACTAATATTCTGTCTTAAGCAGCAAGTTGCTTCTCTTGTTTTCTACAGTGCTATATTTTATTTGTCACAGTTTTGGGATTGTGCTCCATGCTTGGACATGAATTCTACTGCCCTCAAACCCCAGCCACACACCCTATAGTGTGTATTCCAACTTGCTTCCTTATGTAATTGTAAGTTACTTGCTGTTGTTATAAAAAATATCCTCCCCTCAAATTATATAGGACATTTTAGTGAATAACTAAAGCAGTATCTTAATCTCCATTTCTACAAGCACTGTTAGTCTATTACTTGCCTTTTCTAAACTGGCCTTTATTTCAGAGGGATTTTCATGCAGTTTTTAAACATTTTTAAGTTGGGAATTTAGAATTAAACATGATGCTGTTTGAAGGCTATTTTCATTTTTATGATATAAGTGTATGTTTATGTCCTTTTTCTTCCTTCAGTAATTTAAGATTAATTTCTGGGAATACGGACAATTCATTAAAGAGTAGTTTAGCTATATTTCTTGTTTTTCAACTGTTAGAAACAATCAGAAGTTATTTCTGTATTTCATTAAAATAAAAAAAGTCATAGTTGTTTCATGAAATTCAAAATATATGAAATTCCTTACCCATATACAGACTTCTCTTCTCCTGCTTTTCAAAAATTTCGGACTCAATTCAAGAATTCCCTAATAATAAAATGAATGCACAGTTTTAGGTAACATATAGTAACAATAAGATATTCCAGTACTCTGGATGAGGGTTTGGTTTTTTTTTTTTCCTTTTGGTAAGTGCCTATTGTCCCAAAAACTCTCCATAATTAATACAACCTGAAATATGAATGAATATACAATACTGTGAGTTCAACCTGAGAAAACACATGCCAACACAAAAACTCTTACTGCAGTTTATACACAATTAATGGAAGACTACTCTTCTCCTTAACAAGTTTGATTCTGTATTATACAGTTTAAAGCTTCTTTAAATCAAAGCCAATGGGAAACTGAAATATGTCTGCTTCCACAAATTACAAGAAACATCTGAAGCAATAAATAAATTACTGGCAGCATAATACCAACAAATTTCAAACAAGGCAACAGAATATGGGGGGTGGGAGAAGTTACTGCTATTTTTCTGTTTCACAATATCTTCCTCATTTCATGACACAAGGAAGACTCACTTTAAGCCCATTTGATGAACAATGTAATTAAGAAGAGCTGAGAATGAACTTAAAAGCTTCCAGAAACCCAGTCCAAATGTGAGACTGAGGCCACCATAAGCACCCAAATAATAGACAAATATTTTTTCTAAAGCAGAAGTGGGCAAGAAACACAATGTACCTGTACTTACTACATAATCACAAAAGCTGCTACAAGAAACTAGAGTAGGTTTATAACAAGGAAACTATACTACAGCAAACACCAGTAGCCAAGGCAGCTTATTGTTAGCATAAGTAAGAAGTTACCACTCATTTGCTGATGGACAAAATACAGACAAAAAGGCAAAAAAAAAAAAAAGGAGTCACTGAGCTCACCCCAAGCTTTTAGCACAGGCAAAAAGAATCAGAAATGGACAAGATTCATAGCATGTTAAACTAAATCTGTTTATACAATCGTATCTCCTATTTCCTACAAACATAAATAAATACCTTAGGAGAAACTACATGAAACTGAAAGAGGCTGGAAGTGGATTTTCCTATTTAAGGAAAAATTAAGATAGTGAATGATAAGTCTTCACTGAATAATTCCACTAACATGGCAGTATGACTCAGCAGTTTCAAAAAGTCTTAAACCATTGTTATATACGTTCGAGTAATTTGTTCCGCATTTGCAGTTTCACAATTAATAAAGAAGCCTTTAAAACAAACTCCTCCTTGCTCATGTTCTTGTTTTACAGCATACTCTGGTCAAAAAATACATGTGATAAATTTTATACTTTCATAGAAAGAAGAGAGCTATAAAATCAAGAGAACTGAGCCTTAACCGAGTTTCTTGTATGAAGAGGTCTTGGTATAAAAATACGCTTTTTAAAATTAGTATTTGCCCATTCTCCAAATATCTTTAAGATCTAATTCTGTTTGTCATGTAGAAGATTTCTGAACTATCTGATAATGCAGCGGTTTCACATTTTACATCACTACATACTTAACAGTACAGCATTACAGTCTCAGCATGTCCTACGATTTTTTTCTTAAACAACTTACCCAGATAACTATTAAAGATGCAGCATAATATGATGTCAATAACATAGAATTACCAAACATCAAAATAAAACACACTGCAAGAGATACCTGAAAAAAAAAAGAAAATAAAAATAAATGTGAAATAGAAAAGGTAAAACTTGCCCAAGTATAGAAACTACCCTGTGTCAAGAGCGTTAATTTAAAGACATCTACTTCAAAGCAAGTGCAAGCTTGATACTCAGCTACAGAACTGTTCTGAAAACACTGATTATAAGGACTTAATGGCAACAGGCAGCCAAATGTAGATTATTATGTTAACTTATATTTTAAAAGCACTTCTAGACAAAAAAGATTTAATCATAGGACTAACACATCTTACATGATTTAACACTACATTTCTGAAGTTATTCCTAACTATTAATTTTTTTCAATTTATTGTATTATTTCTCCATACTGTCATCTTTCAAAATCCTGGACAAACATAAAAATGTTGAATTGTTCATTGTCTTTTTTCTTCCAAACTGAGAAGCACGTATTTAAAATGTAATCACCACCGAAGTAAGGAAGCAGAACTCTGACGGTTCGATCATATGGACTTAATTATACCAGGCTGAAAGTCAAGGCTGAAGCACAACTTTTATCTGCCATCCTGATCTCCTACTGTGCTTTCTTTTTAATCGAAAGTTAGCTGGATTACATTTTCTAACTTGGAGAGCAAAATGAATGAGCAATCTCTGTCTTCTTCTATACACAGGAATAAGGAAAAATAATGTAGTTATCCGTAAAATACACAGACTTTTGTGCTCCCCTCCTCACATAGTTAGACTTAAATTTTCCACAGAAAATTAGAGGGGAGTAAAGACTGAAAACACCACAAAACAAAGACTGGCAGTTTACCAGCCTCATTAAGCTTTCTCAGTAATATAACATGATTGTTTATCAATCTGAAAACAGGTTTTTTATGGCACCAAAATTATGATATAGCTATTGACATAAGCCAAAAGGCTTAAGTATTTAATTCTGCTTCTGTCAAAAGATTACTATACCAAGATGCTTATTTGCAAATTTTCCTGGTAAACCTGACTGGGAACAAGCATTTGGCGTCCTTGGTTTATACAAGAAATGAGCTGCACAGAACTTACTACTGCCTTTATCATTTACAGTATTTCATAATACATTTGAAAACATACGAAATACAACTTAATTCAAAGATTCTTTCCTGTGGGAAACATTCTCTTTTTGCCCACTGAGTTTGTATAGCACAATTTTTGCAAAAATGTCTTTTTAAAGACAACCATATTCCTTCAAAAAAAGTTGTTTACATCTTCCTGTATATTTAAAACTGTAATCTCATTTCAACGAGCAACACTTTGTAGCAAAACTTGATCATTATGTTAACTTTAAAAAGGAAAATTGGATATATTATGCAGAAACTTACAGGCCTTTTACTTATCATCTCCTTCCTTTGTTGACTTTCTCAACCACTTTTGAAAAAGTAGTTTTCCCTCACACTAACAGTTTATTGTCCTTGTCTGCCCTTTTATCTATCTCCCCAATAGTTCAACCACAACATGTTTGAACAGTCGAGACTACAGTAGTCTTCAAAACCCAGTTTAGTTGAGGTTGTTCTCCTTCGGTGATAAAGACTTACTAACAGTAAGTTCTGACTTACTAACATCTAATTTTTTTGTTTCTATTAATCCATGGCATGAGATGAATGCTGCCTTTTCAACTTTTTATTGCTCATGCTCTATTACTTGGTATGTTTTCTACTCTGTTGTTTGAGACAGTGTCTTCAAGTCTGTGGAATGAGTAGATACAGAAAGGAGAGGCAAATATTTCTGCAAATCTTTCAGGTTGATAATTTTCCTGGAGTTCAAAATTTCCCGTGTGCCAGAGGAATCCTAGTTTCTGACCTCGTGATACAAATACTCGTAAGATCAATTATTCAAATCCAGGCCCATCCATCCCTTATTATTGCATCTCTTCACCCATCTTGCAACTAAGCAGAACACTTCAGACAAATGGCCTCTTTTGATGGCGCTGACCTGTTTGAGGGGATTTAATTTTTTTTTAAAAAGTATTACCATATGAGCAGTGAGTATCTTCTGTAATTTGCAGGAGTCAATATAACCCATAATACACACAGCAAATAATGAAGCTATCTAGAATCAAAAGTGAAAGATAAGTTAAAACAATTTGCAGTGGTGTACTCTTTCTAGCAGAACACATATTCATACAAAAAAGTGATTATTCAAACCATCACAAACTAACTTCTATTGCTACTTTTTTTGCTAAGTAAATACTTAGGCATTTCATAATGGTTTCTCTCAAAAAAACTCATTGTGGTGCTCTGAATAACAATTATCAAACATAGTCAGGTATTTAACAAACAAGTATTCAGCTTTACAAAAGTGCAAGTCATCAAAACAGCACTTAACACATCAACTTTCACCCTTGTTTAACACAAAACCAAACCAAAAAAATCATTCATTAGCATGATTTAACTTTAACTTTTCAGCAAAGCATGGGACATACATCATTTGCTGCTGAGGAAAATGAGATTCACCGATTAGGCAGCTTGCTAAAAGTCACGTGGGAAATTAATGAAATTCTGAATTGAACCTGTAATTTCAAATTTCAGGCCAAGCATCTTAAACAGGTTACAGCGATGAGTTTCTCACAATACTTCACAGAATTTAATGGCTTCCTCTTCTGCAGTTAGAAAAATTGCATACCACTGCATATATTGATTGCTCCAAATTATCAACTCAAACCAAGCAACATCTGCTTCAAGTAGGACAGACAAGTGAAAAGGTATGGAGACATAGATGGATTTCCATCAACAGGTTACATTTCGATCGATTTAAACACTAGGAAAGTATGCCGTGCGACAGTATCCTACTGCTCACATTAGGATTTACCATATTTCAACACTAAAGTTACCTCAACCGTCCAAATTCTCAGACAGTATGATTATGCCACTACTCATAGGCTCATCAAAAATTAAATAGGAAATCATGCAAAATCATGCCAGATATTACATGCCATGCAAACATTGCTCCATTTAAAAATATGGAATGGCCAAAAGAGATGCAAGACCAATGCCTTTTTTTATTTTTCTACTTCAATATACAAAGATTCTCCTTGTTCTACACCTGTTCTAATGTACCGATCTTAGGCTGGAGGCGGCTTTTAAGAGAAAAGCAAATTTTTGTAGTCTTGGAAACAGAAGACTGAGTGGTGGAAATGGTCAATTTTTAAATTTAAATACTAGACAAATATTGGCGTGATATATGGTGTGAATCTTTCCTGAGAGCAAGAGTGACAGCTGGCTAAAAGGAAAGGATTGGTATAGTTGGTAGCAGTCAATTTGCCTAGATAAGACAAAGAGCCTATTTAGAGGTGAATACAGTCTCACCTGTGTTAGAAGAACAAACTGAGCGAACTGCCAGGGAAGCATGAAAAAGATATTAGAAACACACAGTGCAATCAAGCTTCCTGTATTAATATTCGGAATCCTTGGGAAAAAGAGACAGAATAGGCATCAGTAAGTAAAATTACACAGGTGTTTGCATATTATTGAGAAGTACAATAGAGAATGCATAAAAACAAAGTTACCTTGGAAGTTACCTAACAATACTGATCAACTACAAATAACACTGCTCAAGGAAATTTAATATCCTTTTTCGACCAGTTTCCAAAAGCAATAGTTCTGATGCTTAATGTTTCTTAACTCTTTGATCCGTCACTCATTACCAGACATGTCTTCTCCTGGCACGGTGTAATATAGCAGGCCAACCTATGTCACCTGCAGTGGTCCACCTTCTTGTAATAACTCTACCGTCGGGTTACAACCATTTCCGTTTCAGCTGAGATTACAACTATTCTCAGACCTGTCTGCATTTGAAAGTGATTTCAATCCTCTCTCTCACATTCTTCCACGTTTACTTTCTGCTAGCAAACTTGAGTGAGGTTTCAGGGCAGGAGACAATGACAAATACATGGAACTAATCTGTAACTGAAAAACTGAAAACAGGCCATTCTCCATGTCCTGCTGTAAGTGTTATTTATTTAATCCTGTATTAGCTTTCACTTCAGAAACATGTCCCATTTCAAATTCCAACAGATGAAGACGCCATAAATATTCTGCTGTAAAATCCAACCCCAACAGATTACAGCAGTCTCACCAAATTCTGCAAAGTTTTCTTCAGCTTCTTTTACAAAGTCTCAAGATTAAGTTCTATTGGAAGCCATGCTGAGCATGAGTCTAATGCATTAAGTAATACAAATGTGATACAAAAAATGGAGAATTTAAGCTCTAGTCTCTGTTTCAAAGAATTCCTGTACTTCACTGGAATACTGCTATATATGAAACAGATCTGCTCTTGAAGCAGGAATTGTAACTGAGAAACAGAAAGTTAAGATGTCTCATCCCCTCTTTGGAACCTCACTCTGAAATGCGTAAATACCTACTTCTCATCAGTAAGCAAGCAAGCCCAAGTATTATTTTATGTACCAAGATTTGAAGAACAGAAGTGAATCTCTCTAATCAAGAAACATTATAATTATAGGTACAGAATATACGTACTCCGATCACCCTAACTTCAAGTGTAATTTTAAATGAACATGTGTCTTTCTATTATGAAATCTAGCAACGACTCTACAAGCTATTCCTCTAATATTTTTCTAGACAGCACGTATCCTATCCACACCTAAAAAACACAAGTTAGTGACAAGCATGAAGTATTTTCGGTTTCATCAACAATTACTACAAATCAGTATGACCTAATAAAGGAAAATATGGGGTTACAAGTACAAAGCTTAGCTAAATCCTAAATACACTGCAAATCTGGTGCAATGAAGTTGATGGAAAAGCCTCAAGTATTAATGATCATGCTGATTTTTCAAAACAGAGGCAAGACAGTAACACAATCATGTTGCAAGCCAGAAACAACCACTGAAAAGCAGGGCTAATGAACTCAAGAGTATCCCTGCATGAATGTAATTAGATTGCTCTAAATCATTGAACTAGTTAGACAAGTTAATTAGTCACAGAAAACTGCAAGAACATACTACCTTATGGGTGCCTACAGCATCCTCTGTTGCATAGCACAGGCTTATTCCAAGTACAACCAACATACCACTCTCCAAGACGGACAAAACCAATTGATGGAGTATCAGCTTGTTTCTCATGGGAAGGAAGTGACATCAACCAAACATTCTGATTTTTTAGTTTAGATATGTATTTGCCAACACAGTAATTCTGATTTTTATTTAATCATGTCTTCAAGTTGCAAAGTTTTCCCTTTTAATAAGTGAGTAATATGATTGCAATTCTACTGGGGCAGCATCTGCAATGTAACAGCCACAGGAAAGTCTCTATGTCAATGACATCATTATTACAGTACACAGAGGCACTGAAATAAATATTTAAATAAATGCATTTAAATAAAATTCCCGTGACATTCAATTTTTTAAATCATTGTAAAGAGCTAAAAAACTAAGAGGTACCTGAGCATATAGGTCAAAAGCAACATCTGAAGCACAAGGAATGGGTATGAGAAACTTTCGCGAAGAGGTGGAGTCCACATGACGCGAGTGCACTAAAAATAAGAACTGGGTTAGGTGACAACATTTGCTGCTACACTTCCATGAAACAATGCATTTGTATTTCAAAATGAATGACCACAGGTACTTTAATAAAGCAAAAGCCACGCTACATGAGATTTTACTCACAAACTTACAAAACCTAGCCAGGAAGCAGCAGAGAGGAGGAAAAAGGAAGCGGCTTCTGGACTTCAGGTGTATGCTGCACTGTTTAATTAAAATAGATCACTGCTCTTCCAAAATTAAATGTGGCAGCTACAGAACATCCACGAAAAAAGCCAGGACAGCAGCTGCTTGTCCCTGCTTCTGGTGAAATTAACAACTCATTCACGTAGCTAAAACCATTCTCAAATTCAGGCAGTGACTTGACACACTTAGACAGCGAAAATGCGGGGGCAGCCTATCTGAAGGATAAACCAAAATACTCTTCGTTCTGCTAGAGTTGCCTAAGTCATAAACATTTCACATTTCTTCTATCAACAGCACAGGAAGTATAAAATCCAAAGCTGCCCTCCAAACCAGACCAGTAAAACTGAGCACACGAAATTAAGCTCTTACAGAGCTTACACTAAATTATATACTTCACTCTTTAACCCTAATAAATCACAGCATAATACAATGAAGTCAACCGAATAGCTTTTTCATTAATTTCTTAGGGTTCATGGCAAATGGCTCAGCTATAACTATCACTTCCAATGTTTATATTCAGCTCTGTATAAAGTGCTTGCCAATGGCACTGACCATCAAAAAAACAATTATAACTTTACAGGACAACTCTGACATACAAGCAAATGGGTTCAAAATGGCTATCAACAGATCTGCACTAAAAATTACAAGTAGGCTCTCCACAACTACAGACAAAAATGTAGTTCATCTTAATGTGGACCAGAAGGAATCTCTGAAAGCTTATAGAATGTTGATACTAGGATGTTCCTTCTCCTTTGCTTCCTATAATATTAAAACCATTTTTTAAAATACTGTTTTATCACGAGTCACTTGAATCAAGATTATACAGTTCCTTGGTTATTGTCTTGCTATTTCACACATATGTTAAATTAATAGTGTGAAATAAATGCAAAGTACAGAATCCCATCACATTAATCAAAACCAGTCCTTGCTGTCTAAAACCACTTTCTGTAAAAGCTGTGCCCTGATTACCATTAAAATAAACCTTTTATAAGTATATATACTAATGTGTTGTCTTCAGTTGACTGCACAGATGTGATTAGTTAAAATTAGTTTTATTAGCAATAAATATAATCATGATTATTCTAAAGCAGTGTAGTATTTTTGATTATTTTTCAAGACTACAGTAACGTTTGATTTACCAAATCTTTTGATACTGGAGGAGATAAAGACAGGAAAGAAATGATAAGCATATAGAACCATAAAAAGGAAGCATTACCTTAAAAGTAGATTGACTAATGTAGCCCATGTTATTTTTCTGTATTTGGAATGTAATACTAAAAATCATCTGTGGATGATTTATCAAGGCTGTAAACTAACTTTGCTGCAGGTATAAATACATTAGATCTGTCTATGCTTGAAATTATTAAAACACAGTAGCACAAGCACAGCACAAATAAAAAAAATACTGCCTTAGGATCATCAGCTCAACGCCAGAAGGCTAACCGCTTTTATACGGCATTAGATCTGAGATACCAGGACTTGCAGATCAGGCTTACTCACATAGCTCAGTCCTACCCTTCCAGAAAAGGACAGCAAATTTTTAGCAACTAGTCTAGCTCCACTGTATGTACCAAACCACGTGCAAGATTATTTCCACAGAATCAAAGGCATATCAAAGAGTTAAATAAAATAGTTTTTTATATACACATACGTGCATGTACACGCCCTGCATGTGACTCAACAGCACACACAGTGAAGCTAGACCACCTACATACATGTAACGACACATACTACCATAACTCTATATACACAACAATATCGAACAACTCTTGAGTTATTTCATTAGGTACAGTACAAATGCAAAGAGCCAGCTGAGATCTAACACTGCACCTCTATAAGTACATCCTATTGCTCTACAGAAATCCACACAACTGAACTGGAATCAGGGTCACCCTACTTAAGCTCTACATAAGCCCAGACTACATCTGTGCAGAGCTATGCAGATTGAATTTCATGCCATTCTCCAAAATAAACACACTATCTGTGGTTTTCCCCGAAGTTAAGTCATTCCCAGAAAGAGATGAGCTGTCCTACAGAGTCTCCTATGGATAGGAGAACTGCCTGTGCCACAATGAAATAAATGGTTCTTTTCACTATTGCCACCACAACCTTTGAAATTTTCAACTTGTTCCTTTCTGAAGTTACGCTTTTATCACCTTCACAGACCTTGCTGAACAGTGTGTACTCTATCAGTATTTCCTAGTAAAGGATAAAACATTTGCTTCACTTCAGAATGCCATTACGATGGAAACCTACACAAAACTTTGTATTTACCCTCCAATAGCAACAAAAAAGTTTAGAAACTCTGGAACATTTAACTCATCTGGACCAGGCAGTTAACATCCATGAGTGAAAATTCTTCACCAAGGGTGTTTAGGGAAAAACATTCCAAAACAAACTTAAAAATAAAACAGCTATTTCACCCCACAAATTTTTCTTTTATAAGACAACTGTCAAAAGCTCACTACGAATAGAAGCATCTTTGATTCTGTTATGTGTGGCCACATATTCTTACTACTCAGTCTTCTATCAAGTTCAGCTCAGTAAAATAAGGAAACAGAACATAACTGTAACCCTTAACAAAATCATAAGGTAGCTAGCTGCCACCTAGAAAATCTTTGCAGTACACCTGCATTCTAAGTAAAATAAACCAAATATTTATATAAATTTATATACACAAAATGAACATAAAAAAACCCCAGGAACACTGCCCAAGGGTATCAGAATAAAAGCCGTGAGTTTTATCCCAAAATATGAAACAGTGACACAAACAGCAATAGCTGGGGACACAGGGAGATCGGGGAGATGTTTTAAGTGACAGTTTCTTTTTTTCCTGTAATGGAGCTTACTAAAGAAGTTTAGCATTGGAATTCTCTATATACATATACAGTTTCTAAATTCTGTGTATCCTGGCTATAGTATAATCAGTACTACAGAGCTTTCTTTGCCTTTTTTGCGCATGTGTGTATTCAGAAATTTCTGCTAAGATACATAGCTTTTTAAAGAAAGCCGCGTCCATTTCTGAAGCTTGTTCATATGGTACATGTAGCCCAGTTATGCCTAGAATAGGTCCAAAAATAGAATAATTTCGTGTTTTGAAAGATGAAGTCATTGTGCTACTAAGATTTCAATCTCAGGACCACTTTACAATATATTTCCTTTCTGAATTAAGTTCTTTTTAATATCTAAGGTGACACACTGGACTGTGCTATCCATTTTCGAGTCCTAGCCTATTTTGTTTTCAGTAATGTCTTCTTCCCTTTAAATTAATCTCCTAATAGATAAGCAACATCACTATCTTTAATGAAATGAGAATTAGTTTAAACCTAAAAAAAAGGGCGGGCGGAGGGGTTGGGGAGAGGAGACCTACCTCTCCATGGTTGAAAAAGAAACACGTCACGGTAACAAGGCCTCCTAAACGGCTCCCACTGTGAAAAGAACACGAAAAATAAGTACAAAAGAATCTCATAATGGTCGATGCTGCTTAAAAAATGTGAAACTGCATTTATGTACAACTAAGTTCATGGGCGAGAGGAAGAATACTTTCAAGCATCAAGGGAAAGCTATCTACAGTGTACATACAATATTAAAATACAAGTCAGTCAACACTTATTTCAGAGCACACCACTCTTCATATATCAGGTCTTTTCTGCACACTACCAAATTTAATGTAAATAACTTGGAAAACAGTCATTCCACTCCCCACAAACTTTAGTTTAGATCATTACATCTGATGCTTCATCTGCTGTACCCAGAGCTTGGTCTTGAAATTACCAAACTTTTTTTATTTTTAAAAACACCAGGCAATATAAGTGGAGTATTTCTTCCCTAAGATGTTGAGCAGAAAACTTTAGAATTTGCATGCTCAACCACCCAACGGGGAATTTTGTTCTGAATTTAAGACTATGTTAGGGTAATCAAATGAAGCACGTTCAAAAACCATATTTAAAAATTAACTCATGACGTGGTCAATGCAAGATGCAATTTAACTCTTACGTGAAATACTGTGATGTTAACATTAGAAAGTTTCTTAAACCCTTGTCTTAAGGATTTTTATATGCTTTTAAGCCAATCAAATTCACCTGCTAATTAGTACCATGGAGTCAACAGTAAAACCAAAGATATTACTTAGATTTATCCCGTCTCAAAACACCAATAGATAAGGTTCCTGTTTGTTTGACTAGATTTGTAATTACTCATGTCCCGTGATACAAAGCAAAGAATGTTTCTGCGCACACAAGTGCACTACTATGAGTGACACAATATACCATTTTTTTGTTACTAAACAAAAGTATCAACCAGCTGCTAAGATTCTTTAAAAAAAACAAACTTCAGATCCCCTCAGATCCTTCACCCATCACTAATTTAAAAGTCAAACAGAATCAGTGAGATCTGAGTACAAAATCTGAGGATTAAAGATACCAACTGAGTGCTAAAACAATCTCCAGGAATTGTGTATTCTTGCACATAAAACTCAACTTTTCATTCCACAAATTCTAAAAGTACCAACAGTGAAACCCAAAATGATTAAAAGAATGTGCTTAATATTAAAAAAATGTTAGTCTTAGAAACAAAACAAACTAACAACCTGCAAAAAAAATACCCAAAACCAGAAACAAAATTCAAGGTCTATGGTAAAGGTTTACATTGTTATAAAACCTTAAAGTCTACAATACAAAGGTCTTCAATGCACTGTGAATGCTTTAGAGCTATCAGCCTCTATAAGAGATCGCTATTTTACCACAGGAGAAAAAAATCGGTATATCTGTAGCACAGAACAGGGCAATGCACCTTGTCAGTATCTTTTCCTGAAAAGGAAGTGAACACAGCCTGTTTCACAGAGGCTTATGTATAGTGTTGAGTTAGACTGGTTATCTTCGAACAGTGCAATGCTATCCAGCAGGAGATACAGTAGTTAAGCCTTTCTATGCCAGCACAAAAGCTAAAGGATAAATCTTTCCACTGAAACTCCCATACCGTACTACAATTGGTGAAATATATGCGCTTCAGTTGGAACCTACATCTGCCACGTTTCATATTGATAATTTTTTAAAGAACTGCAGATGACCCAAACAGTTACACTTTGTCTCGTAGAGTCAGCTCCGGAATAATGAAAGAACTAGTCTTTTGACTCCCTGGTACAACAAGCTGAAGCTTAAAGTCATCTCGGGAAATCCTGTAATTCATTGTTGATTAACATGCAAGAAACAAAATATTGAAAAAGTACTGTCAGGAGATACGGGAAATTTACTGGTACTTCCTCAAGACACAGTACTTGAAAATCAGCTTAAGTATTGTGTCCCTTGACTACAAGAACAGAGAGGCAGGGAAGGTTACAGGGAGGCAGAATCTTACAATTGCATAAAGTACTTATCATCCAAATGCTATTCCTTTGTCCATTAAAAAAAAACAACTAAAAAATCATCATGAGTTCTCACCATATTGCTTCAGTCGTCTCAACAGAGAATGCTCCAGAGCTCGAGACTAACGTGCATCATATAAGAAGATTCCAAAGTGAATTTGCCTAATCAGAGACTATAGACAAAGTGCTAGGGCAGGGACATACTATGTCTGGCGATCTTCTGAGCTTGTGGGGAAGCTGGTTAAAGGAGCTACACAGCAAAAACTAGTACTACAAAAGCTTTCTGCTAGCTCAACTCTTTGAACAAGCTCATTATAGAATACAGCAAGCACAGAATGAGAACTCGTGCTAGACTGGAAAATAATGAAAGAAAGTGGTCTTCCACTATCCTATCACTTCTCATCACTTGTCAAAGTTGCAAAGAGACTAAAAGCAAATAAAGGCTGAAATAAAATATTACACATTCTATGAACATATACAGAGAATAAAAAACATAGGAAAAACAATTATGTAAGCTTGAAATAACCGCTGCTAACAAATTCAGGAACGAAAAGATAGAGAAATTATTAGAGGATGGTTTCCCACCATCAGATGAGTCAGATTATGAAAGCCTTTCAAAATGCACAGCAGAAACAAATCAGCTTTATGAAGCAGACCTATGCCAATTCATAAGATTACCTAGTTCAGTGTAGTAGAACTGCACTGCTCCAGATTCCGTTATTTTATTTTTCACACCTTATGGAAAAAGCTGAAATATTCTGGCTTCCTTTGACTAAGAGGAATCTTGGAACAGCCATAATGACTAAGGAGTCATCTAGATCTGGTATCCAACCATGAATATTCTTCAGAACAAGTAAACAAACAAATAAGATCAAAATCCTACCTGCAGGAAATTTTGTAGTCACTTGTTATTTTTCACAACCCCAGATAGCTAGCGGCTTAGACCTTGAAAAAAATGCATTTATATTCTAGTCATCTGGACTACCTACATAGCCGATCATTTATATTAAAAACTGAATTACTATCAATACTTGATCGTTACTTACCTCGACCAGCAGGTCGAGGGAGGTTCTCCTCCCCCTCTACTCTGCCCTAGTGAGGCCCCATCTGGAGCCCTGCGTCCAGTTCTGGGCTTCCCAGTTCAAGAAAGATGAGGAGATACTGGAGAGAGTCCAGCGCAGGGATACGAGGGTGATGAAGGGGCTGGAGCATCTCTCCTACGAGGAGAGGCTGAGGGAGCTGGGCTTGTTTAGCCTGAAGAAGGGAAGGCTGAGAGAGGACCTTATACATACCTTAAGGGTGGGTATCAGGAGGACGGGGCCAACAGTGGTGCCCAGTGACAGGACAAGAGGCAACGGGCACAAACTGAAGCAGAGGAAGTTCCATCTGAACATGACGAAGAACTTCTTTATTTTGAGGGCAATGGAGCCCTGGAACAGGTTGCCCAGGGAGGCTGTGGAGTCTCCTTCTCTGGAGATATTCAAAACCTGCCTTGACAAGGTCCTGTGCAGCCTGCTCTGGAGGAACCTGCTTTGGCAGGGGTGGTTGGACTAGACGATCCCCAGAGGTCCCTTCCAACCCCCACCATTCTGTGATTTACATTCAACATAACCCAAGTTCAAGGGAAGTACCGAGAAATTAAGACCTTACTGATGTTACAATGACATTACTACATAAAATGTGGGTTTCATATACTTCCCTTAAGAGAAAAATGACAAGTTAATGATACAAATCTTCAAAGTTTATGTACTTCCTCAAAATATGAGACATAGAAAAGGAATACATACACACTTTACCCTCAAACACCATTAGTTGCACTAGCCAACTTCCTCTTTTCACTGTTAGCTCCTGCACTATTCTTTATTTAAACTATCAGCACATGCTTCAGAGAGCAGAAGAGAATGAAGGGGAAAAACAATCACATCTCTCAAAAGGAAAATGCAGCAGCCTTTTGCTTTTTTGAAGAAATGACGAATGAAAATACAGGTAAACAGAAAAATATTTCCACTTCTGGTTTTCTGCGGAATATGGAGTCTATTTTCATTTGAAAGTGTATTACAGGTCCTGAAATTTAAGGACAGATACTGAAAACAGGAATTCGTAGAAAAACGGAAGCATATACATATCTCCAAAAGAATCCATTATCTTAAAAAATATTTTGCCTTCTCAGTTAAGTTAAAATTGAAAGACACGCAATATGACTTGAAGTAAAGCATTGGGAAAACTCCAATCCTGGTTAAAAGTACACTGTCATTCAAACTTGGTTTAAAAATTAGTTACTCTGATAATGTTAAGAGCATAGACCTGTCAAAAGCCGTTTAAAACCTGTACAGTATTTAGTTTTAGCCACTTTCTGGTGGTATCAATGACATACCACTTCACTGAAATCCTCCACAAGTTTTTCCGGCATCATCATTTATTTCAAACAAAAAGCTTCTCTGTTCCAGTAATTTTTTAGTGACAATATACATTTAATAAAAAGCACTGCTATTGTACAAACAAATAAGCAATATCTCATTAAAATATTTTAGCATTCACTTTTTCGTATTTCACATAAAAACTGACAGCTAGTACCAACTAAACAGCTCAGTCTCAACTGCCTTACCTGAGGTATGTACCATATATGAAGAACAGGGACATCATCAATCCATTCAAAAGAAAAATCACAGCAACATAAAAGGAAGCAGGGTCTCCCAACCCTAGCAAACAAATAGTTAACACGTTGTAAAATATAGAAGAAAAATCATATTGCTTATAATCCACCATACAATCTGTGTAATACAGGACACAGCATACTACCTTAATATAGCTACAGAAACAGACAACAACAAAAATGCTAATGTCACCAAGGTTATTGCAGAGATTCAATTGGGAGACTACCTTTCTGGAAAAAAAAAAAAAAAACACAGAGAGGAGGGGCAGACACACCATTGGGACAGGTCAGCAACAAAACAAGCCAAGAGGGAAGCATTAACTGAAGAAGAAACCTGCAATGTACAGCAGGCATAAGAATGACTAAGAACATTCTCTACAGACTACGTTTTGACTTCACAGAGGTTTTTAGAACAGGTTTGTACTGTCTATACTCTCACTTCCCATCTCTTGCAGGAGTAAATCCATCTTTAAACACACTACACACAATGCTCTTTGCTTTCTTTGTTTCATTAGAAGCCAAGAGATTTTCCAATAATGCAAGTCTTTCAATTTAGTCATCCACAAACACTTCTGCGTTCACACTTCTGTTGTTATTCTCTTTCCTATTGTTTCTTTAACCCTCCTGGCTCTAATCATTTCAGCAGTACAGCACAAAAGGCCTTATTCATTACAGAGAAGGTAGCAAAACTTCATGGTTTTGTATGCCGAAATGATTATTCACCATCACTGAAAATACAAGAAGACAGTTCTCTCAAGTAATGATGATATGTTCACCTAACATGGTAGTCTCAATACTTGGTGTTTTTGTTGGTTTGGTTTTGTTTTTTTAAAAAAAAAAAAAACCAAAACAGGAATGAAAATTTATACATTTACTCACTGTTTATTGCTTTTGACAAAATTAGAGAAAGTGAAACATTCAAGCTCTGAAGAAAGTTCTTACAGCCTTTGTGCAAAGGAAAAGTACTAACTTGTCACCACACAAAGCCATTTTAAATGATAAAATGAAACAACTTCACAAGCTACCATCAATCATTCAGCTTTAATTGACTGCAGAACATCTCAAAAGCACTTCCTGGCAAGCTACTTTTATCACGTAACACTTACTTGACAAGCCAATACTTTAAACTTGGGGGGGGCGGGGGGCAGCGGGGGGAGCGGCAGCGCCCAAGCTTTGGTATCAAAATCAAGGCATAAGATTGAAATTCTTATACTGAATAGTAGATCACAAGAGGAAGAGGATTCTTTCCAACAGAATCACTACACAAGATTTCCCAAAAGGGAGCTTTGTGGTTACAGTTTTCCCCTTCCTCTGTGCTCCTCAAGTTATAGTTAGGGAAGAAAATACAGAGGGTAAGTTTTTGAAATGTAAGAACTTGGAATGTATTGCAAATTCTATAGAAGCTACAAAAAATTATTACATGTACACTGGTCTCCATTTACAGTAGGACATCTTATTCTTTACAACAGTCCAACATTATGAAGTTTCAGACTACAACTGTGAAGTTTTGAAGTGCAGTATGGGAATTCAGGGTAGGTAGGAGCAGCTATCTAATAAGCAAAGCCCACATTCTCACCCCGGTGTTCTTAAATGCATCTTTTTTTCCAGTGCTTCTCACTTACTTTGTGAACCTGCCAAAAACACAGGCTTAGCCAAACAAATCCATGTCAGTGACAAAGACACAGGAATATTTATTATTTCTGAAATACGCACAGCCACAATTATATGCTTCCAGGAATAAACTAGAACAAAACACAACTCACCCTCACAGCTTTCCACAGGACTAAGCCCTTTTCCTCTGTTTACAGTCCAACACGTCTTTGTCGGTACACCAAGGAAATCCATAACAGCAATATATACGCGGTACCAGCTGGCGAGGACCACCTAGGTGGAAAACAGGATCTGAAGTTTCTGAAAAGGAACTTGGAGATAAGCTCAATGTCCAAGGTAACCTCTCACGACAACTGGCCCTCATTCACAATTTTTTTTAAACTCTGAATTTATCTCAACTACTTAGCATTTTTGACCATGATTTCCTAAATGCATCCAACATAGACCAAGTGTTGATTAATAGTCTAAAATTATGCCCACTTTAGAATACAAACAATTTCATGCAAACCGCAATATCTGAAAAAATGATATATTTCAACATTGTCTGGAAGGCTCCCCACTCAAATATTTCTGTTTATCAGATATTAAAATCTCAGATTTTGTTGACAGAGGACAGTTAGACAAATTAAATCCATTAAAACCAATTAAATTTTTTTTCCACCTGGCAACAATGTTAATGGAACAAATCTTTAGGGTTTTTACTCAGATAAACTTTGGTAGTTTTAAACTTAAGCATACATTTGAAAGGGCTTCCAGATGCAACATAAGACAGTTTTCCCACTTTCAATACAAAGGTTGTAATGTTCTTATAACACCCACCAAATTAAATCTCAACACCTGACACAAAAAACATCGGTATTTTACACACAGAAAAATGACAACTCATCTCACAACAAAGTCTCTAGTTAACATTACCAAGCTATTCTGTCAGGATATAACTGATTTTACAGAGTTCATAAATGAGTAATGTGGCCATTCCAGTTGGGCTCCTTTGAAAGTTATAAACCAGGGGTTCCCAGACTGAAAACACGTTTCACCACTGTAGTATTAGCCGTTTCAGTCCTGTGTCACAGAAAACATGTACGAGAAGGATGATTCCCTCTTTTCTTTTCCCATACAATTAATGAAACTCTTGATGTCACTTCTATCTTCAAGAAGGGCAAGAAGGAAACACAGGGAATGAATTACACCTTGACCTCCGAGAACTTGATGGAGTAAATCCTCCTGGAAACCACTTACAAACATACTAGGTACAAAAAAGTGATCGGAAGTGGTCAGCATGGATTTACAAAGGGGAAATCACACCTACCCAACTTAAGAAGGTTATGAGATGACTGTCTTGGTAGATGAGCAGACAGCCGTGGATTTTTTTCTTTTTTAAATCTGGTGTCAATTCTGCTCTACATCTTTGTTAAGACTAGATGATGGCACAAGAGAATCCTCGGCAAGGGCAAGCTTGCACATGATACAAAATTGGAAGGAGTGCTTGATGCTTGTGTTGCCACTTGGCAGGACCTCAACAGGCTAGAGAAATGGGCCAACAGGAATCTCACAAAAGGGAAATGCAGTCCTGCACCTCCAGCCATCGTGGCTCACTTCGTCTGTGGCCTTTACTCTCTTTCAGTGTAATTTGTACATATTTAAAATGCAACTACATCTTTCTAGACCAAGACTCCCTGCCTCAATATTCTGTCCTGCAGAGTACACTATCCTGAATTCCTGGAGACTTTCCGAACATCTGTGCCCTGGCACTTCTGACTGTGCATGTGTGCATACATGAACCAGAGACTCGTCCCATCTCCAGACAGCCAACAACAGGACTGGGGAACCAAATCCAAATCCTTCCTCTCATCACGTGAATGTGGTTTGTACACTGACAACAGAATGCATATGGCAGCTTAGAGAAATCTGCCTAGCACATTCGCATCACCAGCCCTGAAGCTGACATTACCCTAAACACACAAAACATTCTTGCTGAACCAATGCTGCACAAAAAAATGTTACTGATTTAATCAACCTTTTCATGTCACACGTGCTTGTGTCTGCTGCAGATACTACCACACATGGATACTCCCTAAAAAGTTACCAGGTCAGGTACTTCATGCAAAAACACAGAAACATTTTTTGCCAAAAGCTACTTTACATGAAACAGTTAACAGGCGCATAAACATGGAAGCAAACCAGTAGTACAAAATTGCTTGGTCAATTAGAGCACAGTGGCATTTTTGGAACTCCTACCGTCCCATATCAGAGGAGGCAGTAAATACAAAACTCTGGAAACAAAGACTGGCTTTCAGAGTCGGGAGATCTCTGTGGGCCAGGCCAGTCCTTTGCTGTCAAAGAACATGCAGAAAAGTCAATTCCTTTTACTAGTTGCCTTTGAATAAGCACTTTAACACCAACTACGCAAGACTCATCACTCCAAACTTTCATCATCACTATCACACAGAAACATCAACCATTCCGTAATGATGAACAGCCAGAGAGTAAACTTAACACATTATCTCTCCGCTACAGAAATTAACACATCATGTCTCTGCCATTTTGCATCAGGGATCACAGATGAAAACAACAACTACTGAACAACCTGACTGTGCAGCTAATACCCGGAAATTCAAGACTGTATTGGGACTGTAATATTGTACAACTACAAAGACTGACTCGTTGCTTTTGACAGATTTTTTTTTTACTACTTCTATTTACAATTTACATAGACAATGTAGAGATTGCTATGGACTCACTTTACCTTTTTTTTTTTTTCCTTCTTTTGAAGTTTTCATGGCTAGTACCAACTGCACTTGCAGGTGAATTGTTCTACTTAATGGGTTTAACATCATGTTTAGTAACTGGATTTCAAGGCTATTTTTGATGCAATTAATTTTGAAATCAGCTAAACAAACAAAAAATTAATTAAAATTCAGACTTAATGCTGCTATTGGGCTGAAAGAGCTGGAAAGATCCTAAAATATCAAACAGCAAATGAAACACTTTCAGAAAATGTGACTGGAGTATCAGAAGAAAAAAAAAATCACTGGCAACAAGTAAATCCACAAGCATCTTCCCACCATCCAGCCCCATTATAACCATAAGTAAAATCAGATAAATTCAGAGAACGTACTTCAAAAGTCAAGTCGCACCTATTGACAGTTTTACAGGTGTAGTTACATGGAAATGGGAGTATGCAAGAAACACACTTTTAAAAAAAATAAAATTTACAGGAAGGCTAGGCATCAAGCAGTAAATGACTGAAAGGAGCAGAGGAGACTTTGTCTGCTCTGCATGCCCACACAGGCACAGAAAAGAGGAATTAATTCATACCTTATCACCAAGTTCTATGTGCCAGTAAGATCCTAGAAAACTCTGAATGAACAGACAAGCCTACACATTTTGCACAGTAATCTACCTAACATTCTTACAGAATGTCAGCCACTATATATACAGAAATAGTTTGGGTTGGAAGGGACCTTTAAAGGCCATCTAGTGCAAATCCCCCTGCAATGAGCAGGGCCATCTGCAACCAGACCAGGTTGCTCAGAGCCCCGTCCAACCTGACCTGGAATGTTGCCAGGGATAGGGCACCTACCACCTCTCTGAGCAACCTCTTCCAGTGTTTCACCACCCTGACTGTAAAAAGTTTCTTCCTTATACCTAGTATAAATCTACCCTCTTAAAACCATTGTCCCTTGTCCTATCACAACAGGCCCTGCTAAAAAGTTTGTCCCCATCTTTCTTATAAGCCCCCTTTAAGTACTGGAAGGCCGCAATAAGGTCTCCCCAGAGCCTTCTCTTCTCCAGGCTCAACAGCCCCTCACAGAAGAGGGGTTCACTGCATCATTATCTGCAGGTACCACCACCATTGCAGATGCTATTGTCACATACTACTGGTACTTCGCATGTCATGTTTCCTGAAATACACAATGTCAGCAACTTACTTGCTTTCAGTGAAAAGAACAAAAGACGACAAAAATTAAGGAACTGGATCACAACTTCAGGGCATGAAATACCTAAGTTCTAGAGTGTATTCACATTTGATTGGACATACTTGAAGTCTGATAATTGATCACAATGTATGAAGTAACTTTCTCATTTTAAATCTGGAACTAAAATAAAGTATTTAAGCAACACTTCATTAGTCGCTATATCTTTACAAACACATTTTCCAGCGTAACGTTTCTTACAAATTTGTAGTCAAATCTAAAAGAACCAAAGATTTATCAGAACGTACTATTTTAAAAACACAGCTCACCTCTGGGTAAAGATTGAACCTTTGTAAGGTGTTAATCACTAAAGGATACTCAGTTAGTCTGTCATTCATAATTGCCCATACTCCATTCCAAAACGATGGTGCCTCAATAATGATCTTGAAGTAGGAATAATAAAGACCCTACAGGAGAGCAGAGTCATTATTTACAATTAAAGAGGTCACTTCTGCTTCATGAACTGCCATACACAAAATTTGTTTTTAAATCAATTTCTGTAATATAACAAATAGGACAAAACAATTCAAGATGACTATCCAGTTTTTCAAATCTCTTCCATTAGCGCCACTAAACCAAGCAATGTGGGTTTCCTTCCACCTTGTTTCATAGGACATGTGGAAATATCTCATTTGCACTGGTAACTATGCACTAGCACAGTATTTCACAACCCTCAACATAAAAGCAGCCAAAATGTGCATACATATGCAAACATTTATTAATTTAAAAAAAAGTCTTTTAAAAAGATAAGCTGCATAACAAGACTAAAATTGAAAGTATGCCACAAGATTCTTGTAGTTTTGTATTTTAGGTCCTCCGGAATCACATTTTTAACTTCTATTTGAAGTGAACTGTGAAGATACGTTCATAGTGATCAGCTGCAAGACACACAAATGCTCTGCATGTAGAAGTGTAATGCATGTTAGGTGTAAGATATCAATATATTTACTTATTCAGAAGGTACTAAGAAATTTTGGAAAGCCCACAATCACAAGATTAAAGACAGTAGTTTTCCAGTCACTGAATTTTTGTTGAAACAATCTAACCATTTCCGTGCGAAAAGCCATTTCTCTTTCTAGCGTTGACAGGTGAGAAAAATGACGGTCATTTTCAAAAAGAGTTGTTATGTGACACCTGTTAAAAAATAATAATAATTACAACTGAATAAGAGGTTTATAACCTGTACTAAGTCATACATACCACAGAACAGCCGGCAAAACATTCAAGGAAGACCCAAAGTTTACTTACAAACTGCTACTTTAATTTACTTGTATAGTATACTAACATTCTCCTCTATTCAGACTATTTTAAATGGAAAAAGTATGAATCCATAAAGCTTTCATTAAATTTTATTATGGAATTAGCTACAATACTCTAATGCATTTTAACTTCAGTGCAGACACTTAAGTATCAACAGTTTAATGCTATTAAAACTATTAAGTCTACATAATAGGAAAGAAAAATAAAATATCTGACAAATGAAAAGAATCACAGATTAAAAACTGGTGAAAATAACAAAGTAACAGTGCACATACAAGTAGTGTATGTTTTTTCCACAAAAATCTTTCCTTACTTGTGTTTTAATGCAATTATCTGCCATTACATATAGATGAATTTACCATCAAAAGTATATTTAAATAAAGGTGCAACTACAGGGTGGAGAGGAAAGCCAGGAAAAATGCAAACAATTTTGGAGGCAAAACTTGCAATTTCCAAGTGAAGCTTCATCTCCAGAAAGGATGGAAAAAGAAAGAAACAGAGTAGTGCACATGACTCTGCTTTTGAATGGGAATTCGCAAGAAAAACTACTAAAAATAAATAGTTCTTTTCGAGCTAGAAAACAAAAACAGAGTCACAGAAGTTGCTACTTTTTATCTCTGCAAAAGCAGCTGGTGAAAATGGCTATAGAAGCCATTCTATTTCAAGTCTATACTACAAAAAGAAAGGGTGAGGATTAGGATGGAACCTGAAACACAACATTACATTGACAAAGAGTAGCTGAAAGGCCATTCTTCTGTACACAAAGCAAACATTGGCCAGACTTTCTGAAGAGGTTAGAGAAAACCTGATGGAAAACTAAGAAATTAAAGCAGAATCTAAATAAGCGCAACAAAGGAGAACGTTGAAAGGATTTATCTGGACTTTCAAAACCATTGAGGGTAAAAAGGTCTGCTAGTGGAAATGCACCTGAATTTGTATAGGTAAGCAATAATTTTCCACCTGGAAAGCAGGCTTCACTCTTCGCTGAACAGGCTTTAGAAAGCTTTCACGTCAGCTTCACAACAGAATTACTGATCTTAGAGACAACAATTTGGTTTTCAGAGGAAATATCGAAATTATCCCAATAGCTTTTTAAAATGTAGATCAAATTGATATTTTTATTGTTTTAAAATATCTTATTACTCTCAAGCAATAAATTTAACCTTACCAGTGTAGGACTCCTGCAAAAGTAGCTGTAAAGGAAACAAAAAGTGTCAAGTTACTCAAGTATTTAAATCACTGAACATGAAATCATGTTCTTTAAATTAATTACAGTACTGCTTCAAGGGTGCACAGAAGGTACTCAGCCTCCAGAGGAGCAGAAGAATAGGAACATCTGAATTAACTTTTATGGCCAACTCTTTGAAAATCTGAAATTATGCTGACAGATTTCAGCAACAGGTAATGTTCCCACCTATATCCTGTATCACTCAAGTTGATCCATCACAATCTAATGCACCCATTTCAGCTATCAATAGCAAAACTCAATTATAAGGGTGTTTTTTTTTAATCAGCATAAGTATTTTAACATTTTAAGATACCTACTGTGACTGTTCACACAACTCCTGCTCAGATTTTGGCTAACACGGAGCTGATACTGAGGCCTGACATATGCTAGAGGCAACACTGTTCAGTCAAAGCAAGGGCAACCCACAGGCAGGAAGGTCATTATGCAGCCATTATCACCTGCAGCCATAATCCTCACATATTGATTGTCTAGCACTTTCTTCAGAATTTGCTAACTCGTGGAAATCGTATAGATGAAACTTCCAGGCTGGAAGGTACAAATACATCAGCTTACCCAAAAAGTTTTTACAGCAGATCCACCAGCAGCTGGAAATGGAAGGATGAGTACTCCCACCATCGCATAGGTAACTATTTTACTCATGGGTGCACAAGTTAGGAGTTACAAGTTCCAAATCGGAGAACTTGTGAGTTAGAAACCTTATGCCGTAAGTGATAAATTAGTGAATTCCCATGTCAAACTAGTCTGTACAAAGTGGACTGAGCCCTTGTCATGTTTGTTTGTTTTCTTTCCTAATGAGCTCCTAAAATAAAGTTTAATTTACAGAGTACATTGTCCTGCAAATTTAAAGAGATCTGAACGGACCATGACAACCAAAACAAATCTAATTGAGGCTGTAATTTCTAAAAAAAAGGTAGGCTCTCCATGTAATAACATTCCATTTGTCCATTCAGAGACTCTCTGCACTGTTGTCACATAGGTACAGAACAAGGGTGGTAATTTGAGGCCCAAAGGGAAAAGGCATATGATGATACAGTGGTGGGTAAACAATCTAGGCCTCCAACTTCTTAAGCATGGCAAGATCCACAGAGAGCAGAAGACACTCCCTTTTGCTTGGGTAGCATTCACAACAAATTCCGAGCTGACCACGGTAGCAAAGCCAGCACGAGTGAGGGATAAAGCGTAGGCATTTAGAGCGACCACGGTGCTCCTTCTATACTGAAGGCGTCTTGGTTGCCCTCTAGGTACACGGTGACTCTGCCATAGAAAGGTCAGGTAGACCTGTTGCCTTCAACCCAAGAAAATCATTATGGTTAACGAAGAGCCCTCTTATTGACCAGGGCTAGGTGGAGGAGGACCACCCACCCGGCCGGAGTCAGACAGGTGCTGAGCACCGGGTCCCTCTCCAGTGTGCTGATCCGACCCCCCCCTGCAGCCCAAGCGATCACACGGAATGCGTCAAGTTGCTCTCACATCAGTAAAACACACACCGAATGCCTGCACCCCGACGCAGAATACAGTCAGAGAGTCAGTGAACACACATGTGTTCAGACTGCGTGCTACATGCACGTGGTCGTCTGTTTCTGGAAAGCAGCAGTGAGAAGGGAAAGAAAACCGCCTTTGCAAAGCGACTAAATTTATGTGGAAAGAGGAGTGGACCGAATGTACGCTTCATGCCCTGGTATATATATATATTCCTAAACCACATGTTCCTCCAACGCAGAGCCTGGAAGTGCTGCTGCTGGCAGTAGTCATTATCATTGTCACCACAATGCTGCTGCTGGCAGTACTTGTTATCATTGTTACCACAGGTCATAATGCAAGAAACCACATCTATGAACCTCTGTTTTAATATTAAAGTTTTGTATACAAAGATGTGTGAGGTGAAATCAGGTAAGACAGAAAAAAAGAAAAAAAATAATTACCTAAGGGGGAGGGGGGAATTTCTAAACTTCCTGCCTGTACAGTTTAGCATTTACCTCAAGCTACACACTTCACGTAGAAGTTGAGGTTGTACAACACCACGCTGAAACTTCCTTAAGAGTTTTTCAGCTCCACTTCAGTCACTGAAGTAGTTTTCTCAAAGAGAAGCCTGGATTTCAGTTAGAAAATGAATATCACAAACTTTCATTTAAAACTTTACTTTTTCACATACACATTCTAGCAAAAAAAAAAATCACTGAAGGATTGCTCAGTATAGTTCACCTCAAGTGGAATTTAATGTCTCAGGAAAGCTTCAGGAACTACAGATTTTTTTTTTATACTAAGGATATTTACATTGGTACTCATGGAGAGCTGCAAATTCCTTTTTCAGAAAAGTAAATATGGATATGATACGGAATTCCAGGTAAGCATGTCAGCTATATCAGCAACACAGCAAACCATACTCCATAAACATGTTTTGCAGTAATTGTATCAAAAGAAACACAGCAGTCCATACCTTTCTTAGCTATTACTTATAGAGACTCACTTTTGCACAAGGTATTATTTCATTTCTCAGTAACATTTCTAAGACTCCCAATAAGATTAGATGCCAAAATACATTTAAATATACACATCCCAACTATAAAAAAAACCCAAACCAATTTTAAGACAGATTACATGGTAGGTAAGTATATACAGTAAAGTCAGAATAAATGCCCATTAGCTACTACTACTGTTCATGACCTCAAATTCATGTGGTTCCAAATAAACAGTATTTTATTGTTGCAAATAAATTATCTATTAATATGAAAATTACATTTCAGATTCAAACTTACTATTTATTTCATAGAGAAAATAACATTTAAATTTGTTTCTTCCCTTCAGTGAACATTTTATTTAAAGTCGATGCATTAAGTGTAAATACATTCACAGTTATTTTGGAGAATTTCATGTACATTTTTACTATGCTTCACAATATCACTCCATTATAGGTATAAAACAAAGACCTTTTATAATCACAAAGCAATTCATGTACTTACATTTGAAATGACAATGCACTTAATTAGTAGACTTACACTATGAGTCTAAATCAACATTTTTGAACAGACTGCATCCAGACTTCTATTAAGCTAGTTTCTGATGGAAAATGCGCAGATCAGCTCTCCTAAATTGCCATCCTTTGATCCCACTAACATCTACTGAGGAGGGAATGAAGGAGAGGACAGAGGAGGAATACTAGAGTCCCAATGCCACAAAGACAGCTACTGTGTACTTGAACCTGGAGATGCCATTTTCTCACCCAACCCAAGAATCCCTAAAAGCATAGCATATGATCAGATTTTTGCAGACTAGGGCTGTTACGTAAAATCTGATAGTTTATTCTTCAGATCTCCTATTTTTGCCTGTGCTCTGCTCTAAGAAAAGCAATGGGAATGGCATATAAAAAGCATTCTAATTCTGGAAATTAAATACTGAAGAATAAAGCCGAAATACATCGAACTCCTTTACCAAAGGAGCAGCAAACGCTGAGAAACTGTAACGCAACAGGGTGTGAAACATACAAGAAACTGATTGATACCTTGCAAGTCTCCCCAAAACGACTAGGTAAGAATGCAGCAAAACAGTGAGGAACCTACAAGCACTGACTACTTCTGCAGCTTAATCAAGCTGTTTCATTGTATGATCCTGTGCAATCTGGAAAGGATGCCTTCAAGAACGAGGCCTCAATTCAACAGTCATTTAAAAAAAAACCACCAACATAATAGTGCAAAGTGTTTTGTAAGAATGACCTTGAAAATCTGACAATTTTATTGTTGCATCTAAATTGGAGATAGTTCTTAAGAGGAAAAACTCCACATTCTATAACAAAACTATCTCCAACTGTGGGAGCCTCTGTTTTTAAAATCTGGACCGTAAAGCTTAAGCAAAACAACACCAAAATTCAAATACCATTAAAACTAACCAAAACCCACTATTTCATATTTAGTACATGTACATACTTTGCTATTGCAAATACTGTATGCTATTACATACTTTACTACTAAGGGTTTACTGCTATTAAAAATATAAACAGCTCCCTGAAGTATCTAATTGGTTATCTGGGTTTCACAGCTAAATTCAAACTGCAGAAATTATGAATCTCTCTACCTAATCTGCTCTCAAATTTCAATCAAAGGAAAGCATTTTTCAATTCTCACCATCAGTTTAACATTTCTATGTCATTTAAGTAACTACTAGAGTAGGAACGTTGAATAAACAGAGGTAAGCAAAGCAATTCAGGAACAGTTTATTCATCAATTAGTTTGTAAGCTAAGGGTTGTTTCCCCGCTACTGCTTTGCAATGTAATTCATCAAACGGAAGAAACTCCCTTTGGCAACAAGGACTGCTGGTGATATGATTAATAGTACCAGCATCTTTGGAATACCCTGACAGTCTTCTAATGTAATACCTTTAAGAGTATATCTAATTGCGCATCTGACATACGTTATTATTTAACATTTGTTAACTTCAGGAATGGATTTAATTCTGCAAATACTTCAGGCTCTTTTTCCAAGACTTTGGCCATTAACCATTTTATTCTTTACTCCAAAATAATCACAAAGATAGCAACATCATCTGAATTTACATCCCCCAACAGCTGTATGTTCTTCCACCCATAGTCCTTCCAAAACAAGCTGTTTTGATTACGGTACTTAATAAGCCTGGCTTCCCCCCCCCCCGCCTGAGAAACTAATGAGTGGATA
>Ga0065711_1030776_pt1 | contig 31478 bp, 15 predicted proteins | sample Hoacrofraction12_FD_59098 | JGI IMG/M metagenome (GOLD analysis project Ga0065711, IMG submission 59098) | Hoatzin crop microbial communities from Cojedes, Venezuela - Epithelial fraction 12 v2 (version 2) | ecosystem: Host-associated > Birds > Digestive system > Esophagus > Crop | place... | reverse complement strand
ACCCTCCTGCCAAAGCAGGGTCACCTACAGCAGGCTGCACAGGACCTTGTCCAGGCAGGGCTTGAATATCTCCAGAGAAGGAGACTCCACAGCCTCCCTGGGCAGCCTGTGCCAGGACTCTGTCACCCTCAGAGGGAAGAAGTTCTTCCTCATGTTCAGCTGGAACTTCCTCTGCTTCAGTTTGTGCCCATTGCCCCTTGTCCTGTCGCTGGACACTACTGAAAAGAGCTTGGCTCCATCCTTCTGACACCCACCCTTCAGATATTTGTAAGTATATATTAGGTCCCCTCGCAGCCTTCTCCAGGCTGAACAAGCCCAGCTCCCTCAGCCTGTCCTCATAGGAGAGATGTTCCAGTCCCCTCGCCATCCTTGTAGCCCTCTGCTGGACTCTCTCCAGTAGCTCTCAGGAAGAAATTCTTCCCCATGAGGCTGGTGAGGCCCTGGCCCAGGCTGCCCAGAGAAGCTGTGGCTGCCCCTTCCCTGGCAGTGTTCAAGGCCAGGCTGGATGGAGCTCTGAGCACCTTGGTCTGGTGGAAGATGTCCCTGCCCATGGCAGCGGGGTTGGAACCAGATGATCTTTAAGGTCCTTTCCAACCCAAACCATTCTATTATTCTAAAATACCCTGGTATTTTAGTACCTTGCCTCCAAGCAACATCAGGCAGATGATATCCTTCACATCCATATATGTAGCCATCACCATGCAAAAGAAAACCCTCTCTCTTCAGTCTGATGCTTTGACTATAGCATTACAGAGCTAATGTAGAAAGTATTTGTAGTAATATCCAACACAAGGTTGTGAATTTTTCCCATATGCAGAAGAGAAGTGTTAGGGACATTAGTTTTGCACTTTTTTTTCTTTTCATCTCTAGGGTAGGGAACCTGTAAAGCCTGTTCTCTATTCTCTACAAGAAAAGATAGAAAGAAAAAAGGTCTTGTGGATGGAGGCATGTCTGTAAGTGTAGACAGGACTTTTATATATATATATATATGTGGGATATATGAAGTAGTGGATTCGGGTTATCAGAGGCACTTCATTACATATTCATCAGAGGAATCTACCTTCAGCGGATTTATGTGAAATTTTGTTTCAAAGTAGCTCATAATTTTGTTTGCTCACATTGCCTTACTCTGGCAGAAAGCTTATTCTCCAAAACTAAGCCCCGAGGGTAAATGCTGAATCATCCCAGGTGGCCAGCAGAGCAATGATTGACCTCGAGCAGGTACAGTTTCTAGTCCAAAAGTGGTGCTTCTGATGTAGCTTTGCCTTTTTGCAGTGTTATTTCGTGCTGCATGAGTTACACTATCCGCATCCCCTATCTGCCCATTCTTTATGCTTCTGTAGCCTAGATTACTCTGTCTCCCTGCCATTTAGGTATAATCATATACTGGAAGAGAAATAGACAATGACTTCAAAGTTACAAACATGAATGATTCTCTGTCTGATGTCCTGGGCCTTACAGAAAGGTGGGGAAACAGCGGGTCCTTTGTGGCAAGCAATGGCTGTGCTGTGCTTGGCAGGATAGTGAAACGTCTTAGATTTCAGGAATCGAGTTGCCTCTGTTGGAAGAGTGATTTCATGGAGTGACGTGAAAGAAGTGATTTTTCCCATGTGATAAAGTGAAAGGAAACTGATGGGAAGAGATGATGCAGAAGCTCCTGCCCCCTAATCAGTGGTTCAGCTAACATACGGTACGAGCAGGAAATTTCCAAGCTGCTGATTGTATTGCTTCAGAAGAAGAAAAATCATCCCGTTGCTTGAAAATGCAGTGTTTTGTCTTGGAAAGAAAAACGCATTAAATTATGGTACTTAGTATTTTAGACCTTCTGCCTTGTCAGCTCGAGGTTTGCTGGAGCTAGTAGAGGCTGATTCAAAAATATAGTTTCTGCCGTAGCCTGGAGATGACATTTTAGTCTCCACTGTCACTGATCTGGCTGGGAATGACAGTCAATGATAATTACACGGGAACTCCAGAGTCTCACAGGCAAAGCAATGCAGATTCTTCTCCATAGAGAATTTGCTTCTTGAACAACCAAAAGCGAGAAATGAAATCCTCCTGTGTCTAACTGATGTGGGTCGCCCGATACAATCGGGTGACATTTTGTATCAAAGCAAAGCTAATTATTAGTAGAATTATATTGCCTTGCATGTTTTAGCTTTGGAACACATACATATTCATTATTCTGTCTGCTCTTGAAAGACTTAGCAATTGGTTATTACAGTTAGATAGTTACTAAATGCATCCTGCTCTTCTGGAACTCGGATGAAATGCAGACTCGGGAGCCATCAGGGAACAGTCCAGCAAAACTGAACTATGCTAAACTGAAAAGTGATGAGAAAGCGCTGCTTTCTGCAGTGCAGAGTTTCACTTTGGAGCACGTTGGGCTGAGAGAGTGCTGGGTTTTGTTCAGCGCTGGTTGTGTGTGACTGCCCTGTGTTCCTTCAGAGTGAGTGCTGGGCAGCAGCTTGTAGTCTGCCTGGTTGCCTTGTCCTTGGCTGTGTATAACGTAATAACATATAACATGTGATGTCCACAACAGGTGCAAACCATCACAAATGCTCCTGGTGCAAGGACGATGGAAGATCCCAAAGAGTGGATAATTTATCCAAGTAATGGAACCATCCGTAGCTAAAACAGAAAAGACACAAGCACTTCTTGGAACATCTTTTGTGTTTCCATGCAGATAATCAGTCCCTAGGGGTTAGGACAGAATTTCCCTGGGGTATGTTCTAGCTATGTCGCAACTGCCAAGATTAGGGGTGGGTGTTGAATTTGGTTGGGAAGTTACCAAACTTGCAAACCAGGACTTCTGGTGAGATTGGTATGCCCTTTCCCAAAATTACTCCTAGTTCTGGTTTAAGGCTTGTTTGTCTCACAAAGCATTTGTACAGAATGTTACCAGCTTTTGGCTGGCTGTGTATTTTTCAGCCCTAAATGAGTAAATGCATGTGCAAACATAGGTGCAGTGAAATGTTGCCTATTAAAAACTGAACTCATAAAAACCTGTTCTAAAAGTAATAGACAATCAGCATCTTCTTTTATAGAGGAAAATCAATTTAAAAAGAAACAACTCTGAATATAATTAAACATCATAACTCTCGTTTATATGTGTTTAATAGATGTAATAATACTTACCTACTGTATCTCACAGGAGCCTTTTGAAGTTTAATTAATTAGCATTTATAAAAGCACACTGAAATCCTAAGATGAGAATAAACTCCAAGTACACTGTATTGTTGCTGTTGTTTTGTGAGCAGTTCTGAGAAAAACCTGGCATTTCCAGAGATCCAGAATGCATTTTAGCATTTCATCATAGTTTTACATTCACATAAAGTTAGTTTCTTGTTGTTTCCCTAAGATTTTCCTCCTCCTAGAATCAACACATAAAGCTGTTGTTTACCTAAAACCCAAAACATGTATTTAAAGCAGCTTTTAATGTTGGGTAAATACCATTTCTTTCCTAAACCTTTTTTGTTTTAATTTCCTTTGCAATTGTCACTCATAAATCAGAAGTGCTTAAACAACTTGTAGCCCATCTCAGTGACAATATGAATGTAAACTATGTGGTGTAGCGCTATTCAGGGCAACTTCTTAACTAGTGGGAAAACGCTTAAAAGTCTTGTGCTACGTCTCAGCAGTATATGTTTCCTCGTTACAGCAAAGGATTCCGTCAGCATGTTGTTTTTCAAAATGAAGTTTAGCAGAGAAAATGCGTAAAGAGAAAGCTGCAGACCCTCAGTCTTCAGTAGGAATGGAGATACAGGGGGGTGAGAGGGGTCTCCAGAAAGGGTGACATCACATCTGGTTCTTTAGGTGTTTTAAAGATGAAGTATTAATCAGTTCTGAAGTGAGACCACATCTTTAGTTAACTAGAAAACTTAAAACCTTCGTCTCTGTTTGAAGGGGAGAGCGGCAGAGACATCAGACAGGCTGGCCTAGAAGTAGACAAGTGTATTTTCACTGGTGTTGGGTAGAGGCTCATTTTTCTTTGGATTCGTGTTAGTGACAAAATAATTTTGAACACAGGAAATCCTTTTTAAGGTATAAAATTCCCCCCCCTCCCTTTTTATAGCTACATTGAAATAAGGTGGTATCTGGAATACGTTCTACTGAAGATTATTTTTTCATAGGTTTAATCAGTCCTACTTTCTTATTTGTGGTGTTAACAGACTTCTTTACCTTTTAATCTGATTTGATTATGATTGCCACTACACAGTTTCAGGTACACATCTTCAAAGAAATAACTTCTCTAACTAATGATACTGATGAGTAGTTTGTGTTGCAGGTCTCCGGTCTGAGGCGGGAGGAAGGACTTAGCAGCAGAATTAGCCAGCTGAAGGCTTGGGAATGGCTGGGTGGCTCTGTCACCTCAGGAAAAGCTCTAATAATTTTTAATCTTTATTACGAGTTATGGAGGACCCTTCACTTTTAAGCATCACTGTTTTCAACACTGGATTTTCCCCATGCCTCTCGCAGAGTTATGAAATGGAGGAGAACACAGGCTTCATTATGTACAAAGTGTTTAGCACTTCTGTGATTTTTATGATCCGACGTCAACGTGAGTATCTATTGCCCTGAATATCCACTGCCTGTGTTCTGGGTAGTTGTTCCAATATTCTGTCTGGATTTGACCTCAGAAGAAAAAGATTTTTTTATTATACTCCATTAAAGGTTTCAATTATATTTTAGATTAGAAACATCATAGTCCAGTGGATGGGGAATCATTAGACTCGGGCATTTTCTTAGGTTTTGCTGGGTAACCCGGGGCCACTCCAAACATACTTCTCTGTGCTTCATTTTCCCCACTTGAAAAACAGCAGTAATGCCACCGTCATCCTTTGAGTGCTGCGAGATCTGCTGATGAAAATTTCTTCCCAGAAGCTAATGGTGCTGGTGTTATTCCTGACTGGGTCCCTGAACATGCTGTGTGACTGCAGCAGCAGGCTGCACTCTCTGCTGGTTTGCTTCTCTTCCCATCTTCTCGTTGTCTCGGTTCTTTTAACTGGTAGTTTTTTCAAGATCAGGATGATCATGCAGGTTTTGTGGCTCAGCACAATGAATTCCGAAGGCATTAACTGTACTGCACTGGTAATTAGAACTGAACTTCATAAGTTGATGGGATGGTTATGCTAGCAGCCTGTAAATCCCCCCTGCATGGAACCGGATTGTTCTGAACTTGTTGAATTTTTGTACTTGTGGCATGTGGATCTTGCGGGTTTCTCACTGTGTGGAATGAAAACTGTTGCTTTTTAGGCAAGTTGAGATACTTTAAGAGAAAACGCAGTAGTTGTTGGTCAGTTTTTGAAGTCTGTTGGCTCCGCTGGTTGCACAAAGCCAGCCTTAGGTATTTATCTGTGTTTGTCGTGCTGAATTTGAGCTTCTTTGCCTTTTTCAAGTGAAACTCTGAAGATCGTGTAACCAAACCACAGACTGCTAACTTGTTCTTTATATCATCTACAGTGTTTGCATGGGCTGTACTTCCATTTCTGTGTAATTTAGAATCTGTGGGGGGAAAAAATATTGCTATGGAATGTTTTAGGTTGAGGTTTTGGCTTTAGATGTGTAGGAAAGAGTGTTTCTGTTCGCTCTGTTTAAGCAAGTACTTAAACATATGAAGACTTTAAAATGCCTCAGTTCTCATCAGATTGAGCAGTAGCATTGCTGAAAGGCTGTTGCCAGCTCTAGGGATTGGGATTTTAGCAATGCATTTTTAGAAGGGAGAAGATTACTGCTTGCAGATTCTCCTGGGCTTAAAACTCGCGACAGACCATCGATCTCCACGGCCTAAAAGCTACTCCTTTGGCCTCCAGCCCTCCAGGGCCTGCGAAGGAGCCAGCTGCGAAGCCCTCGCCTGGCACTGCGTGCCCGGGGACTGGCAGTGCTCTGGCGTTGCCCTGGCTGTTTCGCAGCAGCAGCACTCGGTGCTGAGGACAACCTGAGACATTTCAGAGAGATCCGAGCAGAGCTGCCGAACCCCGCAAAGGGTTTGCCTCTCTCCGGTCTCTGCCGCTTTTCCCCGAGTCTTCGAAATTCCTGTGATACTCACAGTTTTTTTCCCTGAGGTGAAATGACCTATAAATATATCAGGCTCTTTGAAGAGATGTTGTCCTATGCCAATCAGGAGGATGAAGACATACTATCCTTACTACTAAAAATAATTGGAGAGGCGCCAGTGAGGAGCCAAATTAGAGAAATTATTGCTGTGAGATAGATCCCTACATAATTGATATTTGGTATGGACAGATTTATGGAGGTAGCTGTTACAATCCTATTAAATACTTAGCTGAAGCACTTAACTCTGTCACTTTTATGAGCACAGTTTTGCACCCTCTTTCCACAGTAATTTGGGCTGTGTGGTTTTTTTTTATCCTTTGTGTGACTTCCTGCATTGCAGAAAGACATCTTGAAAACTCCCAGCATCTTTCTTTATGCTCTGGACAGGCAGATTGCATTGACACGGTCTTCACACAGGAGAAAGCACCTTTTTCTTGTCCTGCCTTTGGCTGTGCTTTCCCCCCCCCATCTGGTCAGATCTGCTGGGGTTTTTTTCCTAACTTCGTGCTGGAAACATACTGCATATCTAATACACTGCATTCAAAGAAGCCGAATTTGCTTTTTTAATACAAGCTCTTATCTCTTACTGAGCATAGATCTACAAATACTGTACTATGTCCCCCACAGCTATTCTCTGTTTAGAGATTCTTCATCATGTGTCGGACAGATGGCACAATCAGTGGGTTGTATCAGAGCATTAAAAAAAGAAATTCTTTCTCGCTGCTTCTACCCAGACTGTTTTGAATTCAGTGAGATGCAACAGCTGTAACGCAATCTTTCAATGACAACTCTGAACATGGTGGTGGGGAGGGTGTTGTTTCATTTGAAAGTCAAAGAAATACGTAGGAAAAATGGCATTTAAAAAAGAAACAGAAAGGGCTGTAACAGAGATATGAAGGTTGCAAGGTTAAGAACCTGACTTTTCAGTGTTGTTTATTCTCTCGGCTGTCTCGGATCACAGGTGAATCTGCAGTTGCAGCTGCTGATACAAACAGTACAGCACTGTTTTTCCTTCTGTCGAACACTTCTTAAGACGGCTCCATCATTTCTTATTTAATAAGGTATCTGGTACTTACAGAAGCCTTGCCAAAGCATCAAAGATGCTTGTATTAGTGAGCATGATAGGAAAAGTAGCATTAGTAGCATTAAAAGCCGTAGGTTTCTTTATTGGTCATCTGTTGTGCCTGACCATTACCAGCTCTGCAGGCATTAAATTTGTTTTTGATATCAAAGGAAAAGTTCGATAACTGTTAAATGGTATAAAAAAAGAATAGATCTTGTGGTTTAGTCCTCATCCTAGACAAGCCCTAGTAGTATTTTCTTTGCTCCTGCCAATGCCTGTCACTCCTGTCCCCAAGGGAAGAGGTCCTAGGGCAGCTCCTGTCATGGGTCCCATCTTCCCGCGAGGAAGAAATGCAGTTGGCAAAAGCAGCAGTGATCAGCTTCCAGTACGCACAGAGTAGTGAATACGGCCTTGGCAAAAGGTTGGAAGAAAGATGAGGGTCTCTGCAGAGCTGGCAAGGAGCCGACCTGCTGATGTGTGGGTGGCTGGAGGTGGGAGAAGGAAGGCACTGGGGGAGCTCCTGCCTGCTGACTGCTGGGTGAGTGGTCCTGGAAGGCCCCCGACTGCTGCTCATCTTCAGCTTACTCCTGGGGAGAAAGCCTGGCCTGAGATTTGTAAAAGAAGCATCCTGTCCTTTTGTATCTCCAGCTGCCCGTTTTATACAATATACCATAGGGAGGAGACACATCCGCTCTCTTGCTTGTGTCGTTATCCACTTTCTGTAGAACATAGCTTCATATCCCTCCAACCTCCGTGTTCCCTGGTTGTATCACTACAGTCAGACTGCTCCTGTTAGGTTCCTTTGTTCCTAGAAACTGTGGCTTTTTAAGCTCATCAGGTAAGCTTGAGCTATATGAGAAGGTGCTCTCAGCTAATACAGAGCATTACACAAGAGTAACTGTACCAGTTTAATTTCATGTTCTATTTAATTCTGAGTAATTTTTTCACATTAGTAAGTCATGAAAGAGAGGAAGTTTTTAATTTGATCTTTTAACAAGGAGGGTAAGATGAGAGTACAGACTAGAAACAGCCATTCTTCCCTTTATGCTGTTGCAATCTTCAATTCTCTATCTGGCACTGTGTGGGAGGCTGTTTGGATTGTGGGACAGGCTTGATATTTCTGCTGAATGATCAGCAGGTAAATGATTGTGCTGATATTTAATTGTCATATTTTAGGTTCAATAGTTTAACAAGTCACTGTGACAGATGAGGTGGCTGTTGCATCTCAAAGCTGTTCGGGTAGCATTTACTTTGTCTCATTCCGTGCACTTCTTCAAAGCTGTCTTCATAACCAAGGTGACTAGAGAGGGGAGCAAGGAGAAGGAAAGGACTGTCCAGCGTGGGTGCATCCTGGCAAATGCAGACAGCCCTGCTAGAGGTTCTTGACCCAGGCTTCGACCACAGAAGCACACACCATCCTGTGCAGTACCATGATGTTCTGTGAAGCTAATGCTGCAGCTTACTGAGAGATGGGACTCCATATCACTGTGAGAAACACCGGGCAGCAGTTTGACAGCTCAATGTTCGTTGCACTGTCCTTTTTCTACCCATGCTATTATCGTTTTCTCAAGTATTTATTATTGCCCTCCTGGACAGTTGGTTAACTCTCTGTAAAATTCTGCCACGTTAGAAGCAGAGAAAAATGCCCTTTTCCAGCATGTTCAGCAACACTGACGCTGGTTTTTACTGGTCTGTGCATTTTCTTATACTTCTTCCCCATGACAACATGAAGCGGTGAACAGCTGGCCAGCTGCAGAAGTACTTGTGCAACCAGAGGAGGTTGGGAAAGGGGGTGGAGGGAGTCTGGGTGAGAATTGCTTGCCAGCTTTACTGCAGAATTATGATTAAAATGTTTTGTTGAGAGTTTAATACACGTGCACATGAGAGTCAGCAAAACAGCTTGGGCTGCCTTCTGTTTCCTTCTCGATTTAACGTGCGATTTCTCAAACGTCACATTTACTGTAATAACTCTCCTTTCATTCGTATGATATTAATCTGACTTTTAACTCCTCCTGTTGCGCTTTAAATGAGCTCCCAGTGCAACACCAGAGCTGGGGTTACATTTTCCTTTGCGTACCACCGATCCCACATCACTTCTTGTGGACTTGTTCTGGGTGGGCAATGGAGTGAGGAAATGGAAATGGCTGTTCCACTGGAGAAATTCCTAGTGCAGGAGAAACCAAAGGGAACTGAGGTCACTCTTTTTCTTAAGAGTCCATCAATGTACAGCTCATGAAGCATCACTAGCTCTTTGGATGGATGTAAATCAACAGCTGTAGTTCATGTTACTCAAAGTATTGCAGGCTGCTTTGGACAGGATTTTAGCCATTTTCATGGGGTGCGTGTAATCCGACGGAATGCCGTGGCATCCTTGCCTTCACAGCAAGGGATCCAGGGGTTCCAACATGCGCACATAATCCATTACAGACAGTTTTGGTGTAGGTAGTTGAGACTGGTAACAGTTATTGCCTTTCTCTCAAATTATAACCAGGAAAATATGTTGGAAATATAACATTTACAAGGGGAGAAGGGACGAGGGATTAAGGGATAAATTGCCTGTCCACGGTAGTGCTGTTAGGAAAATGCAGATACCCATGCTGTGATTCATCTTGCCAAACATTAGAGGTCTGCAGCTAGCTGTTCACGGTTGCTCCTTTTATGCCCAGTGGATGAGTGGGCAGTTGGAGAGTATCATTTATTTGATTTACTTCAGACGTTTACCTTAAGATGAGTCACACCCTCTATACAGCTACAGCCTTAGGGCATTGTAGGTGTTTGCGTTTACTCGGATGAATCTCACCCCCATTCCCTCTCCTGAGTGAAATATTTTTCAGAAGGAGAAGTACTTTATGAATTGCCATCGTTCTTATTTCTGTGTATTTTCAGAGGATTTTCACTGTGGGTGCAAATGTGCACATTTTTAAGTCCATACTTTATTTAGAGATTTTTCCTTTCCAACATACAAGGTCAAAATGTTTCATCCTGGTGTCATCTGCAGAATTGGAAATTGGCTGTGTGGGGAATGGTTGCAGTCTCACGTCTCTGATGATCTCTAAAGATGACCATTACTGTGCTGACAAACACTTCCTTAATGTTTTCTTAACGCAATTGACTTTTTTTCTAGAGTGTTTTATTAATAATTGGTGCAACTCAGAAAACTGAAAAATGAGTGCAGTTGTGGCATTTTCGTGCTAGCAAAGATACAGCACTTGCTTTTCTATGTTTTAACTGGCTGTAAATCAGAACATTTAATCAAGAGCCCTTATAATAAATTTTAAAGGTCACTTTTGCAAAAGCAAAAAAATACCCAACAAGTTGTGGGCTTTATTCCTCTGACAATTCTTTTTTTTTTTTACAACAGAAGGCCGATTAATTGCCCAAACTTAACAACAGCCCTGCTTGGACTCCCCTCTGTTCCCAAATCAGCGCTGTGGTTTGCGGTTTGTTGTTTTGAATAGTAAATCTGTCCATCTCTGAAATCCATTTCTGAATTCAGAAGATTTGTACACCCTGAAATCTGAGATAAATGTTGAAAAAATAATGATATTATTTACACGAAAACTGTGGAAGGGTATGGTCCTTGTTTTTCCCAATGTCTTTTAACCTCCTTTTCTTTACTAATATGTTGTTGCTCTTCACTGTAACTTTTCATCTGTTTGGTATGTTCTTTTGTTTTATTTGTTTTAATCCATGGCATAATGAAAATGAGCGCTAGAATAGGGAATTAAGAATTAACTTGGTAATCTTTTAGCACCTTCCTCATTTTCAGCTTCATTGGAAAATGATGAACATCATTTCGTGCCCTGTCTCGCCTCCTTAGGGAGGTGAGGAATGACCCTCAAAGTTAGTTTAAAGTAAAGGAAGAAATTTGTTCCCCTTTCCTGAAACTCAAACTTCATTATTCAAAAAGTAAGAGGTGATGTAAGGCATCATATCCTGGATATTAAACAAGCCTCTCTATTGCCGAGCTGCCAATAGTCCTGATAGTGTCAGCTCTTCTCCCTCCTGCAAGCAACCTAATCTCAATTGCATTTTAGAAAGACTAATTCTATTAACTGGACTATTTTTGAAAGATTTTTAAAGGCATGTCAGAAAAGTACAGAAATCCTGTTGTATTCCATCCCTTGGCACATCCATAAGGTCTTCAGGAGCCTTGGAAATGTTAGCGTTAGTCATTCGCTTTTCCACTGATTTTTCAGCAAGCACAGTAGTTATGATTTTGGCTTTCTGAAGTTAACTGTACTGAGAAGAATTTTTATTTAGGTGATAGGGTGATCATGATTTCTAGTCAAGATTGACAGATGTCGTTGTGTTCTTCAACATGTAATTTTTTTCTCTGTTCATTACATGATACCTTGGAAGTTCCCCTTTCTTAAATGCTTGTTTGACAGACCTACATCCTTAAAATTTCAAAATCCACATTTCTAGTTTTAAATAAAAATTAAATCTTGTGCTTAGTCTCTTGACTAATTTCTTGAGCATGTCTGTTCCCATGGAAGCAGCAGAAACAACACACTGTGTGTTTCTGCGTATGAATGGCAGCAAATACAAAAAGTTTAGAATCTGGAGATTAACTGATTTTACATGTAGCAATCATTTGACAGATCCTAACTTGCTGAATCAGCAGGTTTTCCAAATAACAGCGTTTTGGACAAATTTCTTGTTGACTTCTTTTCCCTTAATGCAGAAATTCGGTTTCGAATTAAACCTGTAGGACATCAAAATTTGGCACTTGAATGTCTCTATTTCTGTTACTATCTTCATTGTCCACATATTCTTATCATGGCCTGATGCCACCTAGTTTGGCTCTTCACCCCCGTTCTATATGTTCTCACTTTCATATTTCTTCTATGAGTACCAGAGCACTCTATGAAATCATGTACAAGTAAATTTTTTTTCAAAAAGCATTAATGAACAACTTTCCAGTAGTGATAATAATGGCCCATAGTTTAGGAGGCAACACATAATAGCACTGAGTTGTCAGTGCACTTTACAAACTGGCGTTGCTGCAAACTGAATAAAAACCGTCCACAGGAAATACATATGTCTTTCTCGGTTGAAAAGTAGCTGATGTTCTCCATGAGCTTCTGGAGGATGTTAAATGTCAGTCAGAGAGCACTGAGGTATAAAATTGATGCAAAGCTTAAAAGTCTCAAGGAAGCAGGGCAGCTTTGCTAGCTGGAGAATTGATGTGCTGTGTAGAAGGACACTGGTGTGCCAAGAGTTGCTGATACAATTTTGGTATAAACACGTGCTGGATGTGAAATGTGACATTGAAACATGCCATTTACAAAGGTAATGTTTCCTCACACGGGGAGGTTGGATAAACTTTGAGACACACGTATTTACAAGAAATATATAAGCTGTGGGCTACAAGAGGGTACTGTATTTTGCTTTGCTTTAAGTTGTTATAAATCATCAATGACTCAATTAGCCTCAGTAGGATACTTTCTGATTTATGTTGTAGCTACTAGAAGCCAAGATGAGCCTGATGTTGGTTTTATGCACTTTTGAGCAAGAGGTAGTGTTTGAACGGCAACATCTCAAGTGTAGCCATGCTGGCTTGTGTAGCCATGCACATCGGCAGGGGGGTTGGACTAGATGACCCACAGAGGTCCCTTCCAGCCCCTAACCTTCTGTGATTCTGTCTGACCTGGGGACACATTTGATGACCCTTCCCTTCTTTAGATGGAAAGAGCAACGCTTTCCTGCTTGTACACTATTGCACAAACTGGAAACCAACATCTTCCTGTTTATCTCAGAAGTTGTGATATCTGAACGGGTCACAAGAAAGAAGCCAGGCAGTATCCCTCCCACCCTCCCTGCTGCTTCCCTGGGATATGCCTTTGCATTACAGAGTGCAGTTTTCTTACTCTCTTATTTGAGGTGCAATCCCTGTCAAACTCTAGGCCTATATAACAGCTGTTCTTCAAATCTTGGTGTGTAAATGTTTAACAGTGCTTATGAATTAGACCCTTTTCATGCAGTTAACTAAAAAAAACCCTGACCCTTGTTCACACAAACCCACATATTCAACTGTAAATGCTGTATAAAATGAAGGATGGCACTAGGGTGCAATATTCTGCTTGGAGATCAGTTGCCTACAGTAGTGCTCGAAGGCATGGGAATCTGAAGAATTCGGTCACAAAGGAGGGACTAGGGCTGACTATTCCAGGATCTCTTCAAGGAGTCTTGGTTCTTTCTATGTAAGTACTGGTGTGAAAGAAGGATTCTTCTACTCTTTCACCTGTTCGGTGACGTGTAAAGATTGCTTGACGGGTATTAAAGAGAACTACATTTTTATACCAGGAAAGAAGATGCCACTGAAAGTTTCCCCCTTTACCTTTTTGTGCTGACTTTTGGCCCTGCTATATACTTTTGACAGTTCTCAGTGCTTGCAATGTTATTTGCACATCATTAACAATTTATACTCCATGTCAAGTTTTAGATAAGCTAATGACAAGTCAGGTAATGTATGTGCTCATTTGCACACACATAAAAATACCTTGCATAAAGAAGTACAGCCATCTGCAGAAAAGTTGCCAAATACTTTATAGTTACTTGTGCTTTATTACTCAATTGACATCTTGAGAATAAATTGTCATATTTGGTAGTAGTAAGAAACTTTTCCATACGCATCTGCAATGTCTTTTCTTATGAGGAAAAAGTTGAAAGCCATGAGGTCTGTATTTTGGGGGGGTTCTGTTTAACAACAAAAAGCACTTGCACAATGCTATTTTCTAGGATCGTTGACATTTATATTAGAGGATATTTCCATACATACAAATGTACATTCAGGTGTAAACATCTCTAGGTGTAGTGTACATATCTGTCTTGGTGGCTAAGAAAGGATAAACATACGCTGTCGTCATTCTGTCAGGTAAGCTTTCAGTGAGATGAGAACTGTAGTAATGTCCACAAAAACTGAGAAAACTGTTCAACAGCCCGTTTCCAAAGCAGTAAATTTGCGTGAAAAGCAGTGATCCGTATTTCTCACCTTGAAGAGGAAAACTGAAGCATCTCCCCCAGCCTGGAGCAGTTTACGTGTTTAATGTAAGAGTATGTCCAGCCCCTAATTGACTCGGGTTTGCTACATTGTTCTCCAAGTTTCCACACCTTTATGCGCATATGCAGAAAGGAGAAAATCCCTGTCTGCCTCCTCCTGCCGCCGAGTGGGCACGTGGCCTTGCAAGGCAGGAGTGAGAAACAGCAGCTCCGGTAAGCACTCGCATGGTTTGGATGGTCTTGGTATTACAAGGCAAATTGGTGAGGCTTGACAGGTCAGTAATTCTGTCATGGGTGGCTTTACTTGAGAGAGTTTTATAGCAGGAGTGCACTCTATATTAATAATGTCTAAAGACATAGCTGCCCTTCTGGTGCAGGCAGCATCCCAGGAAAACATTAATCATGTTTTCCTGAAGCAGCCAAATTGTTTTCTTGGGAGAAATATTTCTTTGTCTACTCAACGGCCTTTTCTGAACCCATCACCAACTTACAGTGATCCAAGCAGCTAATCAACAAATAATTATTGCCTGTTGACCACCCAAGAGAAAGGATACAAATACTTCTTTAGGTTCTTAGTGCAAGTAACTTCATTTTTACCAAGGCATAGTGATCGTTTTGCTCTATTACCTTTTTTGTTTGGGGTTTTTTTCTTCTCTTCGGGTTACACGGAGGGTGAGGTCATATTTACTACGCTAGGAACAGCTTACATTTATTATTTTAGGTTTTAATATAATATCTGTTGTAGCATCCTATGTAATCTTTTAGAAGCAAAGCTGTTCAGTTTTTCTCCACTTTATTTGTATTGGTAGAGTTGTCTCCAAGATGTAGCTCAATCCTGCACAGAAAGTGAGAAGACAGCTAAAAATGGAGCCCATGAACCCAGGCAGAGCCAAAGCTCAGTCACTTGTTATGAGCGGGGGAGAGAAAAGCAGGTGGAAAGAGTAAAACCAGCTAGGATAGACTGATGTGAACCTGAAGAGTACTTAGCACCATATGGACTAGAATTAGTTAAGAGGTTCACGTAACTAACTCGAGGCCTGTCTATTATGCATTTATCTATTGAGTAGATGGAGCAGCCTTCCGATGTGAGTTGGAGCTGCTTGCTTATGTTCTCCTGTGCTTTGCTAAAAAAGAAAAGTTTTTCACTAAAGGTTATGCACGTGCTTTAAGCATTTAAATTAACTGACGAGTGGGATGGGGGGGATTAAGCCTGGTCTGTTTCACAAAGACACCAAACACAAGTAAGGACGTAGGAGTCTTGGGGTTGTCTTGTCATAATGGATTAGCATGGCAGGCCCTTAATGTAAATCTTTGCATCTTCCCATGAGGCCGCAGCCCTTGTGTGGTCCTGATGCAGCCTGATGGGAGAGGTGCATCACTACCTCATCCTCCCGCACCAGGCTTGCTACTCCGTTGGTCTCCTGTCAGAGCAGGGCACCTGTACGCTTCCTGCTTTGCTTCAGGTTTAACAGTTTCAGTTTCTGGGCTGAGCTAGCTTTGCTAATTTTTGTGTCCAAGGGAGGTAAGGGACAGTCAATGTAAAGACCTGCCATGGCAAGCAGGTGAAATGGGCGGTCTGATTTGGAGACATGCCTGTACCTGAAAGGAGATGTGGAGCTCAGCTCTAATGTTGAGGTTCTGCCACTACTCAAAGCCTGACCAGTTGAATTTTCATTTTGTATTGATTTTTTCAGGTTTTGATCAACACAAAATGTTCATATACCAGTTTGAGTTAACTTAAGTCGTTCCCTATAAAATTACACCATTTATACCGGACTGCTTTGATTGAGCTCCAGTCTACACACAGGAGACGTGCCCCAGGTGAGCTGGTTATTACAGTCATGATTCACACCAGTCTCATTTAAACTTCACTTGGGTTTTAGCTGTCTCCAGATTTTTTTTCTGCTCCACAGCATCTGCAGGTGAGGTGGCAAGAATGAATATTGGCTGGCATTTCTTACTGAAAGCTGTTTAGTGGTCTGCTTCCCCTAGAAATTTGCCCCTGCAGATGACGGCAAACTAAATTCTCTTGAACCAGAGAAGGGTGAGCTGAAGAAAATATACCCCTCTTCACTCCTGGCCTCTCCTTCTGGGGAATACAGGTTTCAGGTCTTTTTACTGCTAGTACTGCATCCAGGATACGAAGAAAATTATTTCACTTTGAAGGTAGACACTGCAATTATTTACACCTCTCGGCACTGCTGCTGTTGGGCCTTCCCATTCTATAGGCTCATGATCCACAGTCTCCAAGAAGGTCATGACTGTAAAGCAGAAGAGTTCTCCAGAAACCTCTTGTAGAGGCATCTCAACCACCTATTTTGAACGATTTTACTGTTCTAGTTTAGGCGTGATTTAGAGGCTGAAAGTCGGGCAACTCGGTATCTCTGTGGTGGAAGGCAATGATGGGGTGGTTCTGTGCAATTCTGGAGTTATTCCTATTTAGACACCAAATTAGGAGTCTAAGGAAAATTTTATGAATACTTACTCTTGGGACTATTACAGGAAGTTTCATGGTTCGAATGCGTTTGCGTTGTGTTTGTTTGCGGGGTAATAGCAGGTAATGCAAATAAGAGAACTAAAGCAGTATAAAAGAGTTTATCAAAGGTTTAAAGAAATGTATGTTCATCTTTGTCTGTTGACCCTGGTTAAAGTCCTGAGGCCCTTACTTTGCTTATCTCCAAATCTTCCTTGGGCCACTTAAAAGGAAGCTAAACAGTGAATCTTAGCATTTGGGAGTAAATGGCCTGTCATGACCGATGAAGCCAGCTTTGAAAATAGATTGCTCTATCAATTACAGAATCACAGAATCACAGAATGGTCGGGGTTGGAAGGGACCTCTGTGGGTCACCCAGTCCAGCCCCCTGCCGAAGCAGGGTCAAGTGAGTTAATACTGGCCTAATATAATGGCTTTATTTATACAGGTCTGTAAACACACTCTATTTATACAGGTCTGATTCTATGTGAGAGCCTTTGTTCCACTATAAATGTTTTTTTTGTTGTTACTTTTGCATTGTAACTGGAGTCTTAAGGAAAATATTTTTTCCCTTGAATACTGGCAGTATACCCAATGTGTTACACTGGCATAAATATATCGCCTTAAATTATTTAAGGGTCTTTTCCATGTGTTTTGCTAGTATTTAGTAGGGTGAAAGGGTTAGATTTGTTGTTGATTTTACTTTGCAGGGACAATTTCATTCTCTTTTTTTAATTGTCACATGCTTATTACATGAGTGAGAGATACCTTACGGATTTACAGGATAAGTAAACTTGAGGAGTGGTACCATGCAAATTTCTCTCTTCTTCATTTCCACCTCTCCACATTCACATTGTACACGACTGATTTCCAAAAGACTAGATAAATATGGAAAATCTGACAGCTGAAAACACCATCAACTGGGAACTTGTGTCCTGATTACACGGTGGAGAAAGTGATGGTTGCTTTATTCTGATTTATGAACCGGGCAATGGGCTGGGCCAGCATCAACTATTTACTTTCCCACATAAAGAGTGATGAAAGGCATCAGGAAGCAGAAGAAGTAATATTTTTTTTGTATGCCTCAGCTAAGTGAATCACAGTGCTACTCGTGACCAGCAATCTATCACTGCTGTGCTGAAGAACACATTAACCTTTCTGGAGACTGCAGCTCACTGTAGGGTTTTGGCCTGAAACCAAAGTCCTCACCCATAGTGCCTGTTCAGTCAGGAGCAGACAAAAGGCCGGAATACTAAGATCAAGCGAGCTCATGGTGGTTCTCACCTTGTGAGATTTCAAAGCTTCTCAGACGCCAGGGCTGAATTCAGCAGTGCCATAATTTGAGCTGTGTGTTGGATAGAAACCTTTCAGCGCTAGTGGAGTAAACATGGTACTGACTCAGGTTCAGAATGTTCCACAGGCAAAACCATTCATCAATTACTTCAAGGGTCTGGTTTGATACCTCTTGGTATCAGAGGCAGGAAGCAGGAGAAAAAATAGCTGCTGAGCAAGTGTTTAAAATTGTATCTTAATGGATGAGGACAAAGGCAAATAATTCTTGTGTTCATTGCCAGCATCAGCTGAAGTGAGGCAGTTGGCCGTGCTTTTGTGATGTGGCGGTTTTCTGTGAAATACACGTATATATTGTATGTATGAACGCAAAATGCATGTCTATGAGCACTGACCTGTAGGAAAAAATACTACAGCATTATATTAATGAGAGGCTAATCGTCTCTGGCTGGTAACATCGTATTATTCAAAGCATCATGAGCTAATTCTTTTCCTCCACCATCTTGAATTTTTTTTTTTATAGCCTAGGCCAAGAAACTTTGAAAACTGTCAGAGGATATACTGATACAGCTTTTCTTAGGCTGCCAGGTGGGGTTTTTTTGTAGAACAAACAAGAAAGTGTAGTGAAATACTTGCCAATTTCAGGTTTGCTTTGTTTTAAAGCTAAAATACATGAATTACAAGCATAAGGGTTTCATTACACAGCAACTGATAATTGCTTCTCAGTGTCTGATACATAATTTTTCATGTGCATAAGGAAGTTGGAGGAGTTTTGGCTGATATGGAAAATAATAGTACAGTACAGTTTTAAACAGCAAAAGGTATTAGGTATTTTTCCCCAATTATGCAGTTTCCATGCTACCATGCCGAAAATGTTTACACCCCAAAATTCACGCCTATATTAAGTGGCCTGATTTTTCAGAGATAATTAACAAATTCCCTCTGATAACCATATTTAATAACCACTACAAATCTCCAGAAGTCTTGGAAATGAAGACTACTTCTTTCACCCCTTAATCCATCCTTAGTTTGCTTAGGTGTAGCACAGATTACTGCTAACGGTTTTGGAACTATTTGGATTCATACTTCTGAAGTCAAACTATATACATAAATATCTACCTATGTTACATCTCATAGGTCGTATTTCTCAGCTGACCAAATTTCGTTTTTCAGTCATTGCTGTGATGTCTAGAAGCTATAACCAAGGCCTGAAGAAGCAGTGTATGAACATATAGCATATATACAATCCCTGCCTCAGAAGGCTCTCAATCTTGCAAAAAACTTACAAAAAGAATTGAATGCATTGATGAACAGAGGAAAATAAAGCAAGGAAGATGTCGCAGTAGGGGCAAGTGGGTTTGCGTTAACCAGTGGTCACAGCTAGTGCTGTTATGTCCCTATAACCATGGTGTTAGGGAAAGCATTTTCCTTTTAAAAAATAAAATTTAAAAAAAAATTAAAAATTAATTTTATTTTTTTAATGAATTTTATTTTTTTAACAGTACTGCTGTTTTCTCTGCCTGCTGACTGATACATTTCTTTGAAATGCTAGTAAGACATACTGGTTTCTGATGGCCATTTTTGGCCATTAGCTGCATCTGTACACTTAAAGGGTTATTCTTCTTCCCTCATTGTTTCTCAGGTATGTTTGTGCACGTAGGGTACGTGGCAATATCACCTAATGGTGTCTTCCTGCCTTTTCTCTACTTCGAAAAGAATTTCAATCCATGGTGTAGAAATATATCTTTCTTCTCTACCGCTATTGTATTTTTCCACGACACTGAGACTGTTCGAATTGTAACTTTCACGCCTTATGATCTCTTCTGCTCCATGTGTTTGGTGAATTAAATATAATAATTAACCTTCATTATAGTGTTTCACTGCTTTTTAAGGTGGATATGCACTTTTCACCAACTTTTACAATATCAATTACAGAAATTACAACATAAAGTATTTTCTCCGTTTGCTCATTGCTTTTATGGCAGAAATTAGTATTTGCTTTCTGATTCTTTTATGGTTTAACACAGCGTGTAAGAAAAGGTTTCATTCTTTGTACAGAAATGAAACAGGAAAGAAACTTTTGGCCGCTTTCTCAGTTGTGGTGCATTGGATTCCTGGGATGGACAGGGGATAGGATTTGAGAATAAACTCTGTCTGGTTTTGTGGCCTTACAAATCACTTTTTTGCCAGCTGTGCATGTTCACAGTAAATGGGCAGTTGCTAGGAAATACAAATTTAGAGCTGAATATGTAGCTCTTCAGTGTCAGAGCCTGATCAAACCTGATCTTTTTTCTGATTCAGTCATTAGTACCAGCCAGAACAATCTCTTGAGACTTGATAAAATTGGTTTGCATATCAATGACTACATTAAGTACAAGGCTAGAGAAGGCCAAGGTGAATCAGAGTGTGCAATCTTAATTTTCCTTTGTTTCAAATGTGTCCGTGAAGCGTGGAGGCAGTAAGCTGCTGTTTCACTGGTTGTGTATTAGTATAAAACTCACATTACACTGGGCCACGTCCTGGTTTCGTCATCTTTTAGGGCATTTAATATAACACCACTTCAGAGTCTTTGTGTGATCTACAGAGCTAACAAGGCGGAGGCAGCCCGTTGTGGAAGGCGTTGGGAATGGTGAATGATTTGGAAAGCTGGAACTCTTTCTCAAACAGGCCTGTCTTCACGTGTTTTGGGCAAACTCCCTTCCCGCTTGACAAACTGCAGGTGCTGAGTAGCTTGGAAAACTCGGGTTATTATTTTGCTAAGGGAGAATCACAGAATGGTTGGGGTTGGAAGGGACCTCTGTGGGTCACCCAGTCCAACCCCCCTGCCAAAGCAGGGTCACCCACAGCAGGCTGCACAGGACCGCGTCCAGGCGGGTCTTGAATATCTCCAGAGAAGAAGCCTCCACAGCCTCCCTGGGCAGCCTGTGCCAGGACTCTGTCACCCTCAGAGGGAAGAAGTTCTTCCTCATGTTCAGCTGGAACTTCCTGTGCTTCAGTTTGTGCCCATTGCCCCTTGTCCTGTCGCTGGGCACTACTGAAAAGAGTCTGGCCCCGTCCTCCTGACACCCACCCTGCAGATATTTGTAAGCATTTCTAAGGTCCCCTCGCAGCCTTCTCTTCTTCAGGCTGAACAAGCCCAGCTCCCTCAGCCTGTCCTCGTAGGAGAGATGTTCCAGTCCCCTCACCATCCTCGTAGCCCTCCGCTGGGCTCTCTCCAGTAGCTCCTCATCTTTCTTGAAGTGGGGAGCCCAGAACTGGACACAGAAGTCGAGATGGTGCCTCATTAGGGCAGAGTAGAGGGGGAGGAGAACCTCCCTCGAGTTGCTGGCCACACTCCTCCCAATGCACCCCAGGCGCTTCTTGGCAGGGACTGTGAGAGGGTTGGATGTGGTAACGGGATGAAGGAGAAGCATGCCTGAGACAAGACCAAAAGCTGGGTTTGAGAGGGAGAAGGAATGGTCAGAGCACCTCAGGGGCACCACAATGAGGGTGCTAGGGAGCACAGCACCCATGCGGGGAGGCGAGAAGGAGGGTTACAGGCAGCGTGGCCATGAATCGAAATGAAGTAATGTGCATTTAGGCATGGAAAACATTGGTATTTGCCCTTCCATAAATGGGTGGTGTTGTTGATGTGGATTTAGAATGTCCTTTGTTTTCTACAAGTAGTTTTGTAAACATAGTGTAAAAGCCAGTATGGCCCCTCAGGGGTGCTGGGGTGACCTGGTACGCACTGCAGATGCCCCCGTGCTGAGGGGCAGCGTGGAGCTTGATGCCCAGCCCTGCCTCTCTTCAGAGACAGGGAATGGCATTAGTCCCCACTGCTGCTGGGGACCAGGCTGCTGCAGGGGCGAGGTGAAGCTTCACTGTTCCTTTCTTGGCTTTGTCACCTCAAAATCAGTCCGTGCTCTGCTGCATCCTCAGTGGGGCCACAGCTAGGGACACAGCCTGCCTCAGTGGGCACGCTGCTCTGGGCTGGGGGGAAGAAAACCAGTGTGTCTCATAAAGGTAAACCATCTCCAGATGTGAACCAACATCACTTCTGTATACGCAGAAAGTGTTCAAGATTTTGAAGTCAGAAATCTGTGGATCATTCCTGGCTCTACATAGACGCTTTGTGGTCTCTGGTACTCTTATAAATTCCCTCTGTCTATTGGTAAAAAGCTTACATTAATACTAACTATACTGGACCGTATACCTATCGTGGGTCCAGACCTTACCGTTAGATTTTCAAGTCAAGGCACTTGTATAGAAAATCTATTTTAAGTCATTTATAGAGGCTTCTAAAATTTTATTGGTTATAGTCTTTCTCTTTCTCAAATCACTGTACGGTCTCACTGACGGCAGCTGAAGTACCTGGCTTTACAGGCTGAGGCTTGCAAGCCTTCAATAAAATTTTGTTAAACTCCTTTTTAGAAATTGGTGCTCCTGCAGTGCGCAGCAAAAACCGGGAACAGAAGTGTGGTAGGAAAGTTTTATTAGCCTTTCTTTTGGATGATCTGCACTACGCACTTACAGCTTTGGCGTGCATAATTAATGCAGTCAGCCCAAATTCATTGCAAAAATGCCACACCGCGCTGTATGTGTTTAATATACTGTCTATATTTTTGTGTGATAAGTGTGCATATTGTTGGATGTAATTACAGTGAACATCTGTGTGTATATGTACACTACTTTTCATGATCATAACAGAAAAATTAAGGTAATTGATGATGATTTTTTTTTTTAAATAGTTATCCTGCCTTCTAATCCTGTGATCACTCTACACAAGGACAAAGCAAGGGCATTTTCTTTGGGCATGTGTAACAGTCATTCCCACTACCAAACTACAGTTATCTGAATGCAAAAGGAAAAGCTTAATAACACAGTAAATTTACACCTTTATCTGTGCTTGACAAAATTCGAGCCATAATTTGATTTGACCATATATACAATATATGTTTTTATTTAAGTAATAATGACTGAGGCACAGAGCATTTCCTGAAAATTAATGGCTGGCTGAAAAATTTTATAGCCCAAATGCAGCCAAGGGCTATTAATCCCAACTGGTCAATTCTCCATGAAATGCCTTATGTCAGGGGTCATTTGTTACATTCCTGTCCCTCCCACCCACCGATAAAGAAGCCAAATTGGACGTTATTCTCCTCCTATAGCAGCACTGAGCCTTGAAGCCGCTGCCAGAATCCCCTGCTAGAAAGTGTTGCTGTCGCTGCCATAGCAATGAAGGTTTTTAGTGGACAAGAGATGGAGAACCTTTCAAGAATGGTCTTTCACTGTCTATTACTTTACATTTTTTAGTGACTAAAGCTCTTCAGTTTGCTTCTTGGAGCTGACAAGGAGATGAAGAGACTGTTATGTTTCCCTTGCCACTAGAAGAGGAGTGGGGAGAGGAAGGTGGGGGGAGTTTGCATCCCCCAGACACGATGAATCTATCTTACCTACCATGGCTGCCATCCTTCTAGGATCTCATATTTGTTCTCTTATATTTTGTGACCAATATTAAACACTTGCATCTCTAGTTTATTTTCCCACAATACTTCATTCATTGTTGGTAGAAGTCGGTACATTAGAGGCTTCACTGGGGCTGAGTGATACTGTTTCAAACTTTAGGGCTAAGGTCAGTGTAGTGGTTATTGCAGAGAATAATTAAGAGATTAATGGGATAACAGGAAAATAATTGCAACAAGCTGTCAAGAAGGTCATTGCTAAATGTTCAGGTTAAAAACAAAACAAAACAAACCCACAAAAGAACCTCCTTGCACTTTTTACGTTCTTCAGAATTAGGTGAAAGAACTCTGTTTCCTTCTGCAGGTCATAATGAACATCATGTCAGTGTATCATTATACGTGGAAAATCTGTCACCTGGATCTGTCACCCAGCACTTTCCCTCTCTTGCTAGCAAACACATCCACCTTACTGAGAAAATAAACTCTAATGGCAGGGAATGACAACCCGGGGGACAGGGGAACAAGAATCCGTCCACCTCTTGGGCTGAACGTGTGCGCAGCTACACCTTAAATCTTACCTCTGGCAGTCTTTCACTGTCCCTCCCAGTCTATACTGGGGTTGTCAAATTCACCTGCCCACAGCGAGCTTTTGTCGCTGCTTTTCAGGAAGGGGAAAAAAAAGCAGTCAGCCACTGCTCATTCAGCCTGAGCAACCTTTGGAGACGTAGATTTTAAGTTATAATTATTTATCTGCTTTATTATGAAACGGTTCCTTAGGCGTCAGTCTTGGAAACTGGAGACTTGATTTGGATTTCAACCCACTGGGAAAGGGGGTAAGAGAACTTGGCTTTCATTCTTCCACTCGTGAAATGGAACAAGCAGCCTTTCCGTAGTTAAAAATTTGACTTAAAATTGGAAAAAGGCATTAGAAACACAAAACCAAACTGACATTATTATTCTGTTTAAGCACTGTAGTTGAAGTGGTTGACTTTGAATGGTCAGTCAGTGTATCCACATAGAGTGAAGATGTAAAAAGCCTGTTATTTCAAGTGAAAGAAGATTTTCAAGATATCCCAAACCATATTGGTACATGAAAGAAATACTGCAGTTAGGTGTCTTGTGGCTGTCCCTGGAAGCCTGCTTTAGGGATCACAGTTTCAGAATATCTGACGATGAAAAGGGCACAGCAAGCCAAGACATGCTGGACTCCGTTTCTTTAAGCAAAGGAACTTTGATCATTTGAAACTTGTTTTATGTCTCTGAACTAATATATTGTTCGTAGCACTAATCTCAAAAGCGCAGCCAAGTAGAAGTGGGTTTAATTCTACGTTATTTTTATTAAGACAGATTATTTTTTCAAGCGTTTGGTTGTGCAAACTGTGACTGGGGCCACAGTCTTGCAAACAGTTGCGCATCAGTTGTCCCACTGCGAAGTAAGACTGCTTATATGCGTGGCTTTGCCTATGGATGCTGGCATTTGCAGGATCACAGCCATTTTCATTAAAATTATGCTTCATCTTTAAAGCAAATCACTTCTAATGAAATTACACAAGCTTGATAGCAACACCACCGCCCAGACTGGATTCGCAATCTGTCTTTTTAATTATGGAATTTAATTATTATTCTTCTAATATTTACTGTTGAATTTAATTTTGATTTTGTTTTTATCACTTAAACATCCTAAATTTCAGGGATTCACTAAAATGTGTCACATCATTATAACCCTTATTATGAATTATTCACAGTAATTACTGAGTTGTTGCAAACTTCATTATGAAATTTAAAGTACCAGAAAATCTGGTGGTGATACTGTTTTATTCCTTGGATGTTCTTAAAATAAGTCAGAGTCAACAGATTGCAAAAATATGCAATTATGAAGTTATTAAAATGCAGATTTTTGGCAGGAAGCCACCATAGTCTCCTATGTTCACAGCTGTCTATTTGCAGGAAAACTGCCCTGGGCAGTCTGTGGTGGCTTCTCTGAGCTGTTACAGCCGACTGGGTCAGTGCAGAGGCCTCTCCAAGGACCAGGTTCAGTAACTTTTTAACTCCCAGGCCATAAGCTTCACTTGAAATTATTTTTTTAGGCAGGAGGGATTGACAGTAGACCATCTTTTGTTCCCTGCCGTGCTGATGGTAAGTCCAGGGTGCCTCTCCTGAGACTCTGCATGTGCTGTACCTACGTCTACACAGATGGTTCCTTGGATTAGAGTGTGGGCCACTCGGTGGGCAGGTGTAGCAATATAAATTTTGAATTACACTTTTGAGGTCAGCGTAACATGCATTTTCCCCAGTCGGAACTGGTTTTCATCATTGCTGCTTTCACAGCTCTCTGAGAGCAGGGCATACTGAAGTATTACAAAATGGCAGATGCTTTGCTTTAATGAAGAAGTCAGCACTGTCATCTTACCTTCACCCTGTTGCCTATAATGTCACTAGGTGCCCCAGTTGCCTTTTCTTTCTCTCCGCACAGTGACTTGGGAACAAAAAGTATGACCTACTTAGTGTAAAAAAACCTTTCAAAGTTGGTGCTCAGAGTGTTGTGTGCAGATTTTCAACACCATTGCTGGCAGCCAAAAACTGCTTTGTCTGTGGTTTAGCATCCAGGTGGGATGAGTACGTGGTGGCTCTTTCCCAGTGTCTTTTTTTGCACGGTACTTCCAGTAAGGACTTTCGACATTCATTTGTGCAGCTTCTCCCAAGAAGCAGAGTAACTTCTTTTCCCTCCATGGATTTGTGAGACTGGCACAAGCCCTGAAAAGGAGGGGGAAGGTTCTGCAAAATAGGGTGTGTAGCATCTGATGGCAAGAACCAGCACAGTGAGCAAGTCATCCCTGCTGTGAAACTGGGATGATGTTCCCAGAGTGCAAAGAGGCAGGTTTTCACTTTGTCTATGATAAAGTGCAATGGAAAAGCCTCCTCTTCTAAAGCTCTAGATGTCTGATGCTGTCGGGGGGGTGCTGGCTCTGTAAAGCAGATGCCATTAATATCAATGAGGATCTGTGATAGTCTCCCACAGGACAAGTGACATTTAGGGATTCAGGACTGACGTAGATGAGAACTAGAACGGGACCATTAGAGGATATATTAGAATTGGTTAGTATTAAGCTGTCCCATTATATATTGGACTACTTGGTAATACTTTAATTTATTCCTCATATAAATACCTTTCTTCTCTCTCAGTCAAGTCTAGTCTGTGTTGTCCCAAAAAATTCAAAATGCAGCCACCCTCTTCGTAGATTTTCCTAGCTGATAATGAAAAGTCTAAACCTTCCAAGATGTTAACTCGTCATTTAAAAGTTGGGTGCGTCCTGAGAAAGTTGTACGGGCAATAATACAGAAAAGCTTACACTGATATCTTGGAAGGAGAAGATGCAGTGAAAATCCTAACAGAACCCTGTAACCTCAGCATTGCTGGTGCGTACTGTGTTATACAGGAGGTGTTTTGAGGTTACTGCAAACAGAGAGAAATACAGATGAAAAGCTTAATTTTGAGGGTCTCTGGAGGTATAAACACGCCAGAGGGCTGCAGAGACGCAAAGCAGCGCCGTCATTAAACCACTGAATTGTCCTTCCCTGGGCTGGTTTCCTGAGCCATCCAGGAGGCAGGCTGGGACTACTTTAGTTTATGCCTGTAGATATGATTCCCACAGGCGGTTCAGCTGATGTAGGAGAGGTGAAGCTCAATGTGCCTTTTTCCTACCCTGACCGATCATCTCCTTGGCTGCAGAATAAAAGACATACGGTGAAAGAGGAGGAACCCAGCGTGGATCTTCCAAAGTCAAGGGACTGCACCCTAGCGAGCTAAGGCAGGGCACCGCCTTGCTCTTCGTCATTTGCACAGAGGGAACTCCACTGATTTCAGTTTCCAGTCCTGATTTCAGTTCTGTGGGTGGAGAAAGTGTGCCCCTAAACACAGTGGTAGGCATTCCCTATGCTGCTGGCAATGACAGTTTTCAGAGCCCACATGGGAAGAAATACTATAAAAATCAGGACTGGCGAGTCCTGAAGAACATGAGGCCACTTCCCTCCATAAGTCCCTAAAAAGCACTTTCAGGTATGTTTTTCCTCATGTAGTTTTAAAGGTCCTGAACCAAAATAATGTTAAAATGCACAGCTGAAGGTCTGGAACCGTGTTGAGGCTCATCCAGAGGGACTGAGGAATGAGGGGACGGAAAGCCTTTTCTATCTGCGGTAACCTGGGGGCTGAATCTCCACAGAAGGAAAGAGAAAAAGGTCAGAGCCTGCCCACTTTCTCCTGTGCCTTTCCAGAAGTGAGTAGATTTTGATTCCCAGAGAAAACAAAAAGATGGAGTAATGAGGAGGAGGTCGGGTAGGGGATTTGAGGAGCTCTTGGGCAGGTAGGAACCAGCGAAAGGGGCTGTGATCGTGGGGTGCTTGAGAAGGTGTCGGGGCAGACTGACGTTGCTAACACCTCATGCGCTCCGTTTGCGTCGGTGTTGGTCAGTACAGAGTTAACAGCAGGTTTGGCCGTTAGATACATTTTTGGATCAAACCAAGAAGAAAGGAGGCAAGCTCGCTTAGTATTAAGCGAGCCGCTGTCTTGGTGCTCTTCCACATTTTCTCTCAAAGTAATCTATTACCACATCTCGAGAGAAAAATGACCCCAATCTAAAGATTAACAGAGCAGTGCGCGGATGTTTCCAGTGATGTGTATGAAACTCAATTTTTTTTTTTTGTCGCTGTGTGCACCGAGGTGTCCTTTATCAGCAGATCTCTAGATCTTAAAAACTAGGCTGATTATTGAAGAGGGCAGCAGGCAATTTAGGGCATGCGGTGTTTTCTTATGACAGAAGCTTTGCTGTGAAGTGCAGTAATTCATGCTGATCAATTGCGGCCATCAGAATGTCTAGATCCCTTCATAGGATGAGTTTCTAAACATATGTCTCTAGTTTGGGTAGTGGGGGGTGGGAAAGGGGTATTTGAGTGATTGGGTGTGGGGGGGGAAGATAACACCTGCATGTACCATTTCTTGAAAAGTAGCACCGGACTTTCACATGTTCTGAAATGGGCTCGTTGTCACTAGGGTCAGATTAACCCAGTTTTGCTTTAATGTGACAAGTGAAAAAACTTCCCTCCTCCATAACCAAGCTGCAATGAAAGTGGAAGAGACTGCGCAGTGTCAAGACTGAGTAGTTTTTGAACCCTAGGTCTTTCTTAGCAAAGGTTTGTCAGTTTTGTGGTTCTGTGGGTATGCCAAAATGTAAAGGCAGCTTGGCTCAGGCAAGGCATATCTAAGTGAAGCAAGCCGTCTTCATTTAATCCAGAGACAAGAAAAATTACCGTCATCGTTGTAAGAACAACTGTTTGGGGGAGAAGAGAGAGGAGTTTTCACACCATGTTATTGTTGATGTGCCTTACTATCACTAAGGTTACAAATAAAGAGTTTATTTTAAAAGTAGGAGGGCTTTGCTAAGCTAATTTTGTCTTGTTTTGCTTGCTTTTTGAATCAAGAATTAAAGGCATTGGGAGATCTAGATGTTGTTGTGAGAGCTTACAAATTTCTCTGTCCTTTTTCCATCATGTTATATGGTCAGAGGTTTTAAAAGGAATCGTTTGGACTTCAGTTCAGCACAACACAGGCTGGGTACTGAGGTTTTTATGATACCGGTGACGTGTCCGTGTGGATAAGGCACATGGTTTGGTACCTTTCTGAACTGTAGCCTGCAGAAAAGAACAGCAAACTAGACCGACTAGTTAAGGTCCAAATTAGGTATGAATTTACCCCAAAGATGAGCATGCGTATGTCTTGGAGTTGCAGTTGTCCCTGAAGATGACAGTGAATGTGGTCACAGGGCCTGAATGTTGGTACTGTTTAAACCCAGTCTCCCTAAGGAATGATAGAGAGATCTACCAGGAGTTTTCAAAGCGGGAAATACATTCAAAATTTGACCCGTCGTGACCCATCTTGACTTGCAGATTGTTTGCAAAGATGGCCCTGGGTATCAGCCTTCTATAAAGCGTGAGGCATTTGAGTTCCAGGATTTTCAGAAGGCCATACACTGAAATTAGTCCCATTAGCAATTAAGGGGTTTTGAGGGGAGAGTACGGTGTTTTAGACCATCATGATTCCATGGAGAACTTGTTAACGTACTGGTATTAACGCTGCATCAAACTGAGCATGCTGTGGCGTGTGGTCTGGTACTAGTACCTGTAGAAGATCAGAATTTAATCCCCAAAAAATCCAACACTGGGTTTCTGTTCTGGAAAAAAAGGCTTCTGTATTGACAGACAGACAACTGCTGGGCATGTTATTTTCTAACCTTGCTGCTACGACGTTGTTATACAGAGCTGCATGCACATGTGCAACAGAAGGAAAGCTACAGTGTTGTCTGTTTACTAATGATTGTAGTTCCTTTAGGCTGAATGCAAGCACAGCATATTCTTGTGGGACTCTTGTAAAACTGTAATTTCCACATAGCAGCAGCGAGTAGTGGTTTCCAGCATGTCTTTTGGAGCTTTGGAAATGGGTATTTTACTCAGCATTAAGAATAAGAGCCAGTTGGGATTTGTTCAAATAAGCTCTTTCCTCCTTGATGTATTTTAATATCTCTGGTTTTGCCACAAGTGTCTTCAAGTTGGTATCATTTCCCCTTTTGTTGTGTTTTTTTGTGGTTTCTTTTCCCAAGACTTCAGCTTTCCATGCTAATGGTCCAGAACCTAACAGTCTGCTGAAGATAAACGAAAATGGGCGTCTCTGTTGGGCATGCATCTTGTCCTAAAGGAAAAAAGTGAGAGACTCGAAATTTGGAGTTCTTCGTCTTTCTGGTGGAAGGAAGTTTCACTGGGTGTTACCTTTTGTTTCAATACAGCGTTTCTTCGGTTTTCAGACCTGAACTAAGAGAGCGCAAAAGCAGCAGCGCGCCTTTGCCCAGTACACTGCAATGGGAGAAGGGAATGAGAAGCTGGCAGGCAAGTTCTGGCTCACCTTAAATGTATGCATGAGGAGCAGAGTGTATCAATGGAAGCGTAGATAGGACTAGGCCCTGGGGGTTATATTCTCATTACATTACCTGTTCATAGAATGTGATGGGGGAGTAGACTGGCAGACTCCTGAACTTATTAACTATTTTCTATTTGGGGAAGATTAAGTTTTGAAGCAAAACATCCAGTAATCACTGGGGTACTATTTATATCATCATAAACTTGTGTCAACTTAACTGATTTTAATAATGATTATTATTATTATTAAAAACAGCAACTCTTATCTCCACCACTGCACACGTGCTATGGTAATGAGGAATTTTCCTTTTTTTTCCTTCTCCCTTCTGCTCCTTCTCACAGTGCCTTGACTTAACTCATTTTTCTTCTCCTCTGCCCCCCAGCTGTCAATCACTGTCACATTACATTGCATCATATGCATCAAGAAGAGTAGCTTTTTCCATCAAGTAAGCCAATTCTAAAGCTGCTTTCCCAGAGGCTACACAGATTGTGCAAGCTGGAGAAGCTCGGGAAAGAGTAAACTGGACAATAATAAAGACTCCCAGAGGTGCTTCTGCCTGCCAATCTCTCATGCACGTATTCACGCAGCGCTATATATAGGGCATGCCTCCGGGGCCAGAATGGCGTCTACCAGCTCAGCGAGCAGACCTCCTATCCACACCATTAATCACAGTAGGAGGAGGGAAACGGCTCATTACCCTACATCAAGGATATTGTCCATTCCGTCTTCTGCAAATTACAGGAGCTGTCTCAGCATTTATTCCACATCCCCTGATTTTTGAAGTTTCACGATCCAAGAGAAGGGAACAAAACTTCTTAACAGAAGCGTTTACCTGTGGGCACCAGAGTTTAGCCAACAAACCGCATTTCAGGAGTTTAGAGTGCTGTAGCAAGGCAAGCTTTCAAAGGCGGGGGGGGGTTCTACTGTTAAATCTTTGGTAGTGTTCCCTCCCTCTCCCAAAATGATAGATTTGAGAGACTTTTTCTGTTCTGCAGCATTGTTTTCAAGCCCGTCGGTCCACTTCCAGTATCATTTGTGTATGTGACATCTGTAAGGAATCCTTTATGGCTGACTGACTTCAGGTATATTTGAGTAAGAGCTTCCTGCAGTATTCTGGTCTTCTTTGAAGGTCCTGTGCTTTGACAGAGAATCCTGTGACTATTTATGGGTAGCCTTTCAAAGCAG
>Ga0065711_1004569_pt1 | contig 31479 bp, 18 predicted proteins | sample Hoacrofraction12_FD_59098 | JGI IMG/M metagenome (GOLD analysis project Ga0065711, IMG submission 59098) | Hoatzin crop microbial communities from Cojedes, Venezuela - Epithelial fraction 12 v2 (version 2) | ecosystem: Host-associated > Birds > Digestive system > Esophagus > Crop | place... | reverse complement strand
CAGGGCTGGAATATCTCCAGAGAAGGAGACTCCACAGCCTCCCTGGGCAGCCTGGGCCAGGGCTCCGTCACCCTCAGAGGGAAAAAGTTCTTCCTCATGTTCAGCTGGAACTTCCTCTGCTTCAGTTTGTGCCCATTGCCCCTTGTCCTGTCGCTGGGCACCACTGAAAAGAGTTTGGCCCCATCCTCCTGAGTGTGTCTTTGAGTCACATCATCTTCCTTTACTGACAAAAACGAGCGTCTGTTCCCGTCAGCACAGTACAGCTGACACGGCTGGGGAAAAGGGAGTTGCATTTTGCTTTGCTTCAAATATCAGCAGCGAAATTCTGACTGAAGAACCTCGTGCCAGTTTTGAAGGCAAAGGAGGACTGTTTGGCTCTGAGTTTTGAGGTGGTGTTGCTGAGAGACGGAAAAAAACCAGGTCTTTGGTTGGTGACCTGGCAGTCTGATGTGGAAATCAAAATTCCTGCAATGGTCTTTCCACAAATTGAGTCAGAGCATTTGCAGCAAAATGATAAGTAGCTACTGCGGTGGTACAGAGTACTGGGAATTAAATCCGTGGTTTTACTCAGCTTTGAATTGCCTACATATAAAATATTAGCTACATGTGCAAGTGCCTTGCATTGGTTGTTTAAACCTCTATTAGTATATTTTAATAATCAATTGCCGTTCAGAAGATAACAAATTATTCAAAACTATTTGCAGTTTGGTTTCCCCAGTGGTGTCTCTATAAGGTTTGCCCTTTCGTAAAGACTCACAAACTCATCTTCTCGTGCAATTTTCCTGTGAAAATTCATCATCTTCATTTGGAAGAAAGTTTTTTATTACAAATTTCAGAATTTGGAAAATAATTAGAGCTGGGCCAGCAGACTATTTCTCAGTGAGATCGTCTCTGTTGCTGGAGTGATCTTCTTTTCAAACCATAATTACATGGTTTTTTAAAATAATGGGATTCTAATAGAAAATCAGCAATAAAATGCCATATTCTGAACTTGTAGAATTTTCCTTTGCATGTTAATGACACTCGTAGCAGACCTGCAGATAGATGGTAGCTAGCTTTTGGATTGCATCTTTATAGGATACAAAGGAGTCGCCCATTTAAGTGCTCATATTTAAGTATTTGAATATATGACTGGAAAAGAGGAACTCTATGGAATATATAAAAGGGGCAGATCATGTTTCAAGAGGGAGGAAATACAGCAGCTGAAGAATGGGAAAGGACAGCTCTGAGCACCAGAAGTGAAGTGTTTCCAAGAAAGTTAAAAGTTGAAGGTAAAGGGGTTTTTTTATAGGCATTTTCTTATTAGATATAGGATTTTGGAAGGCAGTTGTGAAAGAAAAGCTTCCTCGCTCGTGATCGGAGCCGATCAGTGATTTAAGGAATCATAACCTCATTGTTTAATGTCATTCTGTCCCGCCAGCCCTGGCATCCCACGAGGGGCTTCTGTTTAAGTCCTCATTATTTTATCTCTCTCTTAATAATCATTCCCATTTCATTCATTGTGGCGGAAACATTTCTACAATGCTTTCTTTAACAACAACAACAACAAAATATATTTAAAAAAAAAAAAAGCCAACAGCAAAACTACATCTCACTGCTGCTTGGAAGTGCTCTTGGTTTCTAATGGCTGGTGGGGAAGGACTGCGTGGTTTCCAGAATGACTCCTCCTGCTGTCTCCTTTTTGTCTTTGTTTCAACGTGTTTCTCTGAACAGTCAGAAGGTCAGTTTGAAAGATCGTGTCTTCTCCAGTCCCCGCGGTGCTGGCACCAAAGGGAAAGGCTCTCCACAGGCTCAGGGCATCCGGAGGTCCCCCAGCGCTGACCAGAGCATCGAGGACAGCCCGAGCAAAGTGCCCAAGAGCTGGAGCTTCGGAGACCGCAGCCGAGCCCGGCAAGCTTTCCGCATCAAGGGAGCGGCGTCACGGCAAAACTCAGAAGGTGAGGGCTTAGGGCGCTGTGCCGGAACCTGAAGCCCCATCCAACCCCAACATCTTCTCCGTTCCCACTTAAGAAGGGCAGAGCTGCAAGCCAGGGTGCTTGTCTAGATCTCCTTCCCCTTCCAGTCCTTTAGCTTGGGTATAACAGATAAGAAAACCTCTGCTGGCACCCATTATAATGTATATATTTGTGTATATACGGATGGGGAAAGGAGAAAGAGTCAGGCATCTAGAGATGAATGAGAGCTGCAGTTGGCATTGCTGGATGTCACCTTAACACGTCTTGGGACATGCTCCCATCGGGATGCTCAGCGAAGATATCTGTGGTGCTTCCCACTGGGATTGCTGTTTGGGATCCGACTCGCCTTTTCTCACATGGCACCAGCATGCGAAATAGTAACGCGTTGTCTTTATTCCTCCCTCTCCCAAACCCAGAAGCAAGCCTTCCCGGAGAAGACATTCCCGATGAGAACAAAAGCTGCAACTGCGAGTTTGTGACGGAAGATTTGACACCGGGACTGAAAGTCAGCATCAGGGCAGTGTGGTAAGAGAGGGAGAGGGGGGAAGCGGTCCGTAAAAATAAATAATAGGGAAAAAAAGAAACTTAAAGTCCAAGCAAAGGTGGAAAATGCTGAAATGTCTGTGCTGCAGGCTGTTTTTCCCCTGGGTGGCCTGCCCTCCTTTGCAGAAAATTCTGCCAAAAAGGGCAATTTTTGCTGAGGGAAGGAATAAATGGAGAAACAGGAAAATCCCCTGCGGGGATGCATCCAAATTGTCGTTCTCACCAGCTATGAGATTTAACGCTGACATTTATAAAAGCGGTGCAGAGCGGACACTCACACAGCTGATAGTCCAAGGGGCATCAGGAACCCCCTGTCGCAGACAGAGCTTCAGCCATGAGCCCCTGCCATCCCCTTCCCCTCTCCTCTTGCCGCATCCTCTCCCAAACCCACAAGGCTGGGATTTATTCCATTTTCCTTCCAAAGCAGCTCCCTGCAGTGTTTTTTATCTGCCACTGAGCAGGTCAGGCTGCAGCCCAGGGACTATATTTTGCCTTTCCTCTCCATCTCCTGCAGCATTATGAGATTTCTCGTCTCCAAGCGCAAGTTCAAGGAGAGCCTTCGGCCCTACGACGTGATGGACGTCATCGAGCAGTATTCAGCCGGTCACCTGGACATGCTCTCCCGGATTAAAAACCTTCAGGCCAGGCAAGAGATCCCTCTCTTTGCTTGATTTTTTCACTGTTGTTTGTTCATTCTGGAGATATTTCTGGGAGAAAGACACTTTCCTTTGCAGCTACAACTTACTGTTTTTCTTCCTAAGAGAAAACCTCAAGGAAGGCGTCAACACTTGTGGCTGGAACCCACAGGGGTGAGCAGGACAGGGACTGCAAACGGTGGTGTTATGCCACTAAAGCTGCCGTAGTGCCCACCCCAGGACGTACACAAGGCTCATCCTCCTCCTTTACTTTGGGAGTTTCCATCATTATAGTATATCCTGTAGGTAAGGCAGGTGCGTATCTCTGCGGCCCTCCTGGCACGATAAGCAAAGGTTTGGTGCCCCTGTCTTAAGCCTGGTGTGGTTCATTCGGTACCTCTCTGGGAGTGATACAAAAAATCCGGTGTGCTGGTTGGGACCCTGCTGCCATGGGCAGAGGGGGGAGCAAGGAAACAGTGTCTTCCTCCTGCCCTTTGGATGCTAAGCTGCTTGAGGAGGAATCCCTCCTCAGATGACACAGCCTGCCGAAAACACAGCCGATGGAGATTTCTCATTCAAGCCCACTGAGGCAGGTGTGGTTTAGCCGAGCCGCATTTCAGCTTTTGTGCTCAAATTTTAGGGGGAGATGAGTTAGTTTTAATAGGGGAAGAAATGTGAATAAGGGACAAATGGAACTGAGAAGGGCATTTAAAATTGCATTTTCTCCTGGAAAAAGCCCAGATTAATCTGATCCCCTGAATGTAGGATCTGAGCTAAACCTTTTTGTCTGACCACTCCTCCCCCAGACCCCAAACCCCCAACACCTCCTGGCTATGTTGGCTCAGCAGAAGCAGCCCCAGTTCTGCTGAGCTTGAAGGACACCTAGAACAGAGCCAGAGCTTGGCCATAGGCTATCTCCAGTCACAAGAGTTTACCATTTGCTTTTACACATGGAGAAAGAAAATGTTTCCCTCCTTAGCTATGGCAGCCCAGCTTTCTCTGAAAGCCATTGGAGAAGTTTTGCTTTGATTTCAAACCCATCTAGATCCCTGGCAGAGTCAGCAAATGTGCAAAAAAAATGTGTTTGGATATGCAAACAGCTAATGTGAGCGCCAGGAACGGAATAGGAAAATTGTCTCTGGTAAAAGAGAAATCTCTCATTTTGTTAATCTCTCAGAGACCATTTTAACTCTGCTGGTTTTGATGTTCAAGCAGCAGAGGTAACTTTGTTAGCATTGCTATATGCAGTGCATTTCCCATTTCCAGATATGCAGCCAGAAGGTAAATTCTCCCTTTCCATGGAGACTAAAATATCCTGGAGGATTTGATCCTCTCACCCCCATTCAGTATGAATCCAATGATTATAGACCGAAGATGTGTAGCTGAATCTGCAGAGGAAAGAAGACGAGGAGGGAATTTATATTTCCTAACTTTAATAACTTGAAACTTGAGGCTTCCAGGCTGCCTCCACAGTGGGTAGTGAACTGGGTGTTGTCATCTCCACTGGCTCCAGGTGAGACCTCTGAGTTTTCAGCACCCTGATCTGGTGCAGCAGATTGCCTCACCGTCCTTCCAAGTCTCCCATTGCCAAACCTTCAAGGTGATGTGCTGCAAAGGTGGCATGGTTTGGTTGGGTAAGGAATTGCAGCTCTCAAAGACAAAACCGAATTCTTCTCTTAGCTGTACCCGTGGGACAGCTGAGGTTGCTCAGGCTGGACTAGGCTAGGGCTGCCATCCACCTCATTGCAGGGACATCAGGAGGACAAGGAACCTCTTTAAAAGTGTAAAGTACCTGGATTTAGGATCCAGAGCTGCCAGGCAGCTTCACTGGTTTCCCTGTCCCCACTGAGCAGGAGACCAGTGATGGTGATGGGAGCAGACCCCTTTGAGGTCATCCTTCGAAGCACTCATCATCAGAGCCAGATGGGTACCAAGAGGTCCCATGGCTGGTCACCTGCCCAGTACGACTGGAAGGGGCACCCTGTAGATGAGGTGTGTGCCTGGGGTGGCCATGGCCAACGTCGGGGCATGACCAACTTGCACAAGAAGTACAGTGCACCCATACAGTGGAGCCCAGGGAGGTTGTCACGGGGCAGCTCAGAGGAGAACAGATATTTTTATTTCCCTTTCCTTCAGCAGTCAAAGCACTGTGTTCTCCCTGCCAGCTCAGCTCAGCAGGGCTGGCTGTGACCTCCCATAGCCAGGGCTTTGGTGGATTAAAGCAGCATTCAAACAAATTTCTGGGGTGTTTACATGCACTTTCCTCTTTAATCATGAATGCCTCTGTCACTGTGTCTGTAACGTACTCTTTTCAGTGTTGTGTTCACACTGTCTCGTATCTCATCCTGACACCTTGCCAACCATGGATGTCTCCCATTCATTGAGTTATACAATCCCACAGCATATCTCGCCGACTCCAACAACTCATGATTTTCTGAACTAGCTGAGGATGTGTTACCTAGCACTGGAACTGAAAGGAGAATGAATATATGGTTTTTCATATCCAACCGCCTCAATGGGATATTGCTACACATATGCAAATATATTCCAGAGGGTAAAGCACGTTGCCTATTATATCTGGGATGGGGGTGGGGTCTCCTAATGATGTTTCAGTGGTGCCTAAATCTCCAAATCTTACCCTGGGGTGAGTAAGACTGGCTTTCGCCAACACCCAGGCGTAGGAGAGAGCCTTCTGTTTCCTGCGGAATATATTTTCAATTTCTCTCTCTTTCTGTCTCTGTCGTTCTGTTTTTCAGTTGTTTCTTTCTGCAACTTTTCTGACCAACTTTTCTCTACATGTTGCTTCATTATGCATTTTGCTGGTGTCTTCTTTCTTATTTACTTTGCCAGGATAGATATGATTGTGGGTCCCCCGCCCCCTTCAACTCCCCGGCATAAGAAGTATCCAACCAAAGGACCCATGTATTCTTCCAAAGAATCTCCCCAATACTCGCCTAGGTTAGGATTCACCAAAATGCCGCTTTCTCTGGACTTTTCATTTGCTTAATGTCAAACCCCTTTCATGCCAGTTATATGACGGCATTTATCACTTAGCAGTGCAGCTGGCTAAATCATGACTCAGAAGGGCTGGCTACTCTGGGTATGCTCTGATTTACTTTCAGTAATGAGCTTTCACACTAGGCAAGCCAAAGCAAAAAAAAAGGGACACTCATGCAGTCATCAATAACCATCAGTTTCTTCAGCCAGCATATTTTCTATTTTCAGTCTTCTTGTAGGTGTTGGAAAGCAAAAAATACATCTTTTTAAAATCTCATATTTCATAAGACTTTCTTCAAATGTGAAAGGTGGATTATTTACCCACAATGCCAATATAAACAATCTGCTTTCTAAAAGATGAAACACTCCACACACAAGAGAAGGAGCCTCTGCAGCTCGTTGTGCTATGAAATGAGTTTATGCCATTGGGCAAAGTAAGAATGAAGTGTTTCATACCTGATGAACACAGCAGTCTCTTTTCCTTGCTGATACCAACTCTACCTACCACAGAGGAAAAAAATTGTCTTAAAATACTAGAACCACAGGACTCATATTAAAAAAAATAAGATGCTGATTTTGCAAGCAGAAAGAAGAGCAGGAGTCAAACCCAGCCCTCAGTCGTGCAGTGAGATTTTCCTCTTTGCCCTGATGAAGTTCTCTCCTTAGGTAAAACCGTACATGAAGCTGATGCCACGAGGCACGTATTCTCACTGAAGTTCCCATTTGAGGGCATTCTGAGGTCTGGTCAGCAGGGCCAGGAGCTAAGCTCTGTTTTCACCTTATATTGAGACCACTGGAGCCCAAGACAGGTATAAATATTTTCCAGAAAGCCATTTTCCATGCATGGATAGTAGGTGATTTTTAAATACAATAAGTTTAGCCTCAAATATTTTTTTTCTAAATATACTTGCCCTCCTTAAGAGCTAATACGTGACAAATCTCTTGATCTTATTTAAGCTGCTCTGAGTAATCTTCACTAGAGGAAAGTGAGTAAAAGGAATATTGAAAGCTTACCTTTTCCCACTCAGCTAGCTCAAAGATTAAGAAAAATAAGAGAATTTTCCAGAAGCCCCAAGCTTTATGCTTTGGAAAAAATGCTCTCAGAAAATCCTTTTTTCCATTTCTCCTCTCTGCCAAATGATGAAGCCCAAAACTAGTCTTTAACAATGAAATGACTTTCTTATCTGCAGAAACCCCTTGATTTTAAAATAAAAATACATATTCAAATGATTTTTGTTGTATTTCACCTAAAAGATTATGTGTACAACAAGCCTTCACTACAGACAAGATTTTCGTGTGAAAGCTTGTGCCTCACACCCAGAAAAGGTGACCAATGGATGCTAGGGGAGGTGGCCTCGAACTGGAATGTTTATTTTATTCAGTCCAAATCTGTTGCTGTGTCACTGTAGTGTTAAAGACTTTCCCTTCCTGTTTTTACAGTTTCTAATACTGCTGGCCAGATTAAAATCTGTTTGCACATGCCTACTGGGCTCCTGGGACCTTAAGACTTTTTTTATAATTGTTCCCTTTTTTAATGCATTGAATTTTCTCATTTCTCCTCTACTGAGCTGTGGCTGAAAGGCTCCAGAAAGTAGAAGAGTACAGAAGGCTGCTGAAATCTCTGCTCCCACTCATTACAAGGTTTATGCTGTGCTTAATTTTTGGCAGCTGCATCCTCCCACGGACCCCAGTGGGACCTGTGAGATGCTCGAGGTGCCCGATGGATGGGAACTGGAGCTCTGAGCAGCCCCAAGCCCAAATCCAGAAACTCTGGGTCAGGGTCTGCTGCTGCCATGGCTGACATCATCTCAGCACTATGTGGGTCCCTGCCGTGGGACACATGCACTGGGGTCCACATAGGCTGCACCAGCCTCTCCTTTTTAGACAGCACATCCCTGTTTTAGACAAACGCTGCTCAGATTGTAAGAAAACACCTAGTGAAGGAAGAGAAACAAAACTGAGTGATGTCCCATGAGCTATCTGAACCCTGTGGGTTGCGCTGTGGTGCTCTGGTGACAAGGGCTCCGTTCAGCCAAGAGTTTTCTGGAAGTAGCTCCCAGCAAAGGCGGCTGGAGACTCATGGATGTCCATGGCTCTGGTTTGGCTGAAGGTGCTCGCTCCATGCTGTACACACAGACAATCTGGATTAAATTCCCTTGATCAGTTGATTTAGCATAGACTAGGTGCAACCTCAGATGTAGTTTTTAGACAACAGATATTGGTCAAAATATATCTAGAGCAAACTTTGTTGCCAAATGGGGAGGTAAGTAGCCAGTCCTGTGACATGGATGAAGGGGGTTTGGCTTCAATGCCTGGATTGTGTACAAAAACTTAAAAGAGGTAAAGAAATAAGAAAATAATTGAATATATATTCCCAAACACTTCATTTTTATCTCATTTGAGCCGTTTTACCTTTTGATGTCTGCTTCTGGCCCGAGGGTGACATATTACACCTCTTTGCATGCACTGTTAGCATGAAGCGTAATGAAGCATGAGAAAACCTGCACTGTGGCTGATGCAAGACTTTACATTTTTTTTTGTGTCATTAGAAAGAAGGAAAGATAATCAAAGTTCACTTTAAAGAGCTTTCTCTCTTCCTCCAAAACTCAGACCTAGCAAAGCCTATCAAGGACAGCAGATGGCACAGTTTGTCGTGCATCGTTAGAAAACTCTGAATCCTCTGCTGCCACAAAGCGAAGAATACGGGGCTGATTCTTCCAAAGCCTCAGCTGAGTTCTTCCCTCCACACGTGTATTCAGCACAGCCAAGAAAAGGCTCGGGAAGGCACAAGGCTCCCCACAAGATGTAGTGCAGAAGGGAGGTTTGGCATCTCAGAACGTTCATGGTCCCTTGTCATGCACTAGGAAGACACACTATCCCCCTCTGCTTGCAAAGGTGGAATATGTTCTCTGTTCTTCATCTTTTGAGCTTTGCTGCCCAATTTGAACAAAACTTCAAACTCTTCTATAATGGCTAAAAGGACCTTCTGTTTTTTGTGGTGCTCAGCTAGGCACAGGTGGGTTGGGAGCTCATGAGGAAATTCTTCTCTTCTTTTGTGTCAGATGAGGCACCAATGAAATCACTGCACTTTGCTGAGAGTAGGAGCACTCTCCCCTGGTCTAACTTCTGCCATGGGAAGCAGAGGCATAGGAGACCTTGAGCCTGGGCTCTACCATCAAGAGAGGAGGACTCAGTTCACCTTCTTCTCCCCTCTCTGCACTGAAATCAGTAGCCCACTGCTGCCAACCGCACCATTCTCAGTGCAGACCCTGCCTCCAACATGAGATCTGGGTCTCTGGTTTCTCAGAGCTGTGGAAGGTGACCAGCTCAGGGGTCAGGACTACGTTTAAGTATAGACACAGAGGGTGTCAAGCAGGAATTCTCCTGGGCTCTGGTGTCAATGATGTATGGGCAAGGACTTCTGAATGCTTTATGGGTGAGCTCTATGAAGTGCTTCAGTCCTGCCTTTAAATCACAGCAGGTCTACAGGCATGTCCAGCCTGGAGGTGATGGAAAAAGTCAGTGCTTTTCTATATACTAATGGTCATTCATCTGTGAAGCACAGCTGGCCTCTCGTGCTTCACGTGGGTCATGTGAGGTTCATTTAATGGATAGCTCTTCTCTGAAGGACATGGATGAGAGATGTCCTGCCTCAAATTCTGCGAGATTAGAAATAGGGTTGCACAGGACTATCTCTGCGTTTATGATACTCTGTATCATGACAATGTTCAGTTTTCCTCTCTGTGTTACAGTCTGTCCTGCCTCCCAGCTCTACTCAGCAACCATTGAGGGACATCTCATTTCCATCAGTGGATACATTTCAGTGTTGGTGCTGTGCTAAATGGGACACGAGGACAGAGCACCCTGATTGTTCTTGGCCTTCCGCAATATTCAGTAGCGTTTAGACTTCGGGCCTCTTTAAACGCATGTTCATTGTTTTACTAGTCTACTTGCTTGTGCATACAGGAGAGGAGTTCGTACAGTGGCTGTACTACGCCTTGACTTGTGATTCCTAACCAAGGTAGCCCGAGGTATCCAATTTAATACCTCTTTGCTTACATGGTAGCAACATTGTCGTAGGATTTCTCGTGCTGTATGTCATGTCAGTAATTGCATCCCTTGTGGGGAGTTCCTGTACATGTCAGTAACCTGCTTCTCCCATTACAAGCGAGAAATAAGGCATGCATATTCCTCACACTTGTAATTCTAGCACTTGGTGCTCCTTGTACTCCTGTGCTTATATTGCTAAGCAAAGGATCAAACATGACTTTTTAAACAGAACAGTATTCTGTCGCGTCCTTGCCCAAATGAAGTATCTTCTGGGTATCAAAGATAAACTCTAAAATAATTGTTGGCTTGTATTTTCTGTCTTTGGTGTGATGTGCTCGTCCACTTCATCTCTCAAGCCAGATCTTCTGGTGCTGTAAACTGCTGTTGCTCTAATATAAGCCAAGGGAGCCACGCTGGTGCATACCCACTGATATCTGTCCCTTAATGTCAACAGCCAACATACGTATTAAGTCCCCGTCAAATGTAAAGAAAACAGATGGCCCTTTTGTTGGAAATAGCCTCACGTCTCATTCCTTTCCTTGGTTTTTTGTTCATTTTCCCCTGTCTGTCTGTGTTCAGCTCCTTCCTCTTCCTCCTCCTGGTGCATGGACCCATGGCCCACACAGCAGAACTGCGTAAGAAGCATTTTGAGTTTTCTGCTCAAGATACCTCAACTTGGTTTCAGTCAGATTAATTAACCCTTCTTTTCCCCGACCACCCTTAAGTTTGGTGCATTATGCAAGAGTAAACTTTGCCTGACAGAGAATTAAGTTATAAACCGGGCTGCCATTAAGAAGCTGTTCCAAAATTGAGTTGCTCCTGAGTTCTGAGGGATCAAGAAGCTCCAGTGCTTACTCTCTAGAAAATTTATATTTGATACCTCAAATAGAATTGACTTCTAGCTTCCATGCTAGCTCTGTCCTCCTTCTTCCTCTGCATACAGAGCTGTATTTCAGCCCAGGTGTTTCTAGGCTGGGAAGGAGGAGCTGCAAATGTAACATGTGTAAAGAAGTTGGTGCCAAACAGCATGCCCAGTACCTTTAGCTGATGATTTGGCAGGAGTGTCCTCTGCTGTTACTGCCTTGGAGCCCTCCTGATAGAAACCATCTCATGATACAGTTGTGTATTGCAGTAGCATTGAGATGAAGACAATTTGGTAATGTTTGGTGAGTTATGACCAAATTCAGCCTTGATGTAATTCCACTAAAGCAATTAGCACTGCACCTGTTGTCTGGATCTTAGGGCAAGCATGTCATTTTCATGAATTCTCATTTTCAGAATTACACACTTACATTTGCATTGAAGAGAGGAAACTGCTGCAAAGACTGAAAAAAATCCCATTGACATATGCTAGACAGAAAACTTGATCTTCCCCCAAAATAATAATTTCTTACTACAAATAAGTTAATTGATCTGGAAGAAAGCCAGTTAAAGAAATTCTTTGCAGTGGGTAAATTTACTGTGCATAATGTGCCAGGTTTTGTCTGTATAAACAGAAAAGGATAATTTCAAACTCTGCTAATACTGCTCTGAATTTTGCATCTGAATTAACACTTCAGTGCCACTGCGTGTCTGTGAGTAACCTGGAGTGTTAGTTGGGAGAGGGGCTGTTGCTGTGTCCCACGGAGGCGCGACAAGCGGAGCCCTCCTCGCCTGCTGCCTCCAACTGACTCCAGGTCCTTTTCCGGGGGCGGGGGGGATTTTCTGATCCCGGTAGAGTTGACCAGATCGTTGGGAGAGGATCCTCCATGACTGACAAGGATCGGACCAAAGGCCCAGCGGAGGGGGAGCTACCTGAAGACCCCAGCATGATGGGCAGGCTTGGAAAAGTTGAAAAACAGGTATATTGGGTCAGGAGGGAGTTCTCAGCAGAGGGTGTTGCATGCATTGTGTTGTTTTTCTCTTGCCTTATTTTTCCCCAGTGGGACATCACCATTTAGGAAAAAAAATCAAGAGCTAAGAATATTTTGAAAAAGAAACAAGGTAGGTGTTATGAAAGGGAACTAAATGTCTGACGAGCCTAAGTACTCCTTTCAACACAGGCACTTTGGAGTCTCTGACATACAGACTTTGTTTTTTGATGAGTCTACCGAAAGTCTACATTATTTTTGAAAAGGCACACTGGTTTCTTTGCCAGCGTACTAGACATGTTTGAAATGAGTCCAGGAGCCTGGCTGCTGTAGCTGCTGGCCTCACCGAAGGTGAAAATCTTCCTAGAGGATAAGGCTCAGAAATCCCCATGACCACCTGAGCCCGGGGAAGTGCCAAACACATCAAGGAGCTGAAAGTCACTGGGAGGATGCGAGTGTGCTCCAGTTTTCCTGGTATTTGGTATCTGTCAAAAAGATTATAGGAGCTTAAGGAAACCCCCATAAAAAGGTGGAAAATTAAGGGATTATTTTCAGAACACTTCAATTAAATATTTACTAAAAGTTTCAGTTTGGTGTAGGTCAGTGTAGGCAGAGGTTGTCTGTGAAGCCCAGACCCATGCTCATGCCTAGGCGGGTTGGGATTTGCTTCTACTCAGGGTGTTAATGTGCTTCAACCTGCGTGCAGTGTATGGTGCTGGAATTGTGGTGTTTTGCAGGTTCAGTCAATGGAGAAGAAGCTGGACTTCCTGGTGAACATCTACATGCAGCGGATGGGCATCCCACCAACGGAGACAGAGGCTTATTTTGGGTCCAAGGAACCAGACCCAGCACCTCCCTACCACAGCCCTGAAGACAGCAGAGAGCACATTGACAAGAATGGCTGCATCATCAAGATCATCAGGTCCACCAGCTCCATGGGTCAGAAGAACTTCTCTGCCCCACCAGCCCCGACCAACACATGCCCACCCTCGACGTCATGCCAGCAGCAGGTGTACCAGAGGCAAAGCCACGGCTCCTCACCCGTCGGAGACCCCGGCTCGCTGGTCCGCATCCCACCTCCACCCTCCCACGAGCGCTCCTTGTCAGCATACAGCGGTGGGCACAGGGCGAGTTCAGAGTACCTGAGAAATGAAGACATTACAACCAAACACCATGAGAGTGCCATGAGAGACAGCGACACATCCATCTCCATCCCCTCGGTAGACCACGAGGAACTGGAGCGCTCTTTCAGCGGCTTTAGCATCTCCCAGTCCAAAGAGAATTTGGACATCCTTAACAACGGTTGCTATGCAGCCGTGGCAAAAATCAGACCCTACATTGCAGAAGGGGAATCAGACACCGATTCTGACCTCTGCACGCCCTGCGGTCCTCCTCCTAGGTCAGCCACGGGTGAGGGACCCTTCAGTGACATGGGCTGGTCAGCGCCCAGGCAGTGAAGCCTTCTCTCCGCGGCCGAGCCACATCTGAGTGCTGGCAGCTGCCCGCTCCAGCTGTCCACGCGTCGAACTTGTCAAGGAGATTGACAGCTAAGGTTTTCCTCCTTCTAGGACATCCTTAGCTGGCAGATGCTTTCTTGCACCTTACTCTGGGGGGAGTAATGAGCAGGTCCGAGCCTGCATTTGTAGAAGAGGCCACATTGGTGGGCGAACTGGAGCTGTGAAGTTCAGATTTCTTTCATACTCTCTTTCTAAGATCATTAGGTGAAAATATTTCATGGTGCAGGGTAGGCAATTTGCGTTTCTTGGGAATCTTCAGAAGTGCAGGGCAGGAATAAATCACCTAGCCAGAGCTTTTGGAGGTCACAGTAAAGGGTGGCTGACGTGTTACGTGGGAATTGCTACACCATGGCACTGGTGATTACGCTTTTAGGTGTTTTGGAATCGTGGAATGAACATGTGTCTGTTTCTGGCTTAGATTTCAGGCCATGTGTAATTATGGGGGGTTGTGGATTGTTACTCTGTGGTTCCTCATTAACCATCAGGAAGGTGGCATAATTCCAATATAATACATGGAAACGTTGCGCAGGCCCCTGGAGGAAGGGGGATGGTCGCTGGAATATTTTCCTGAACAGAAGACATGGCCTCAAAGTGGGACAGGTTAGGATACCATTCTGAACCAGAATGGTTTGGAAATTATCCCATCTTAGGAAACTGAAAAACTCAGAAATATGAGCTTGAGTGCAAGCATAGAGACAACCCTGAGAGCAGAGACAGGAGACAGCAAAGAAGGACAAGAGACTATGGGTCTGGAATTTTATGTTTTAAACCATGTATTATATTTAATTATCTCTCCTCCCATTGACAAAGGACCTGGAGATGCAAAGGCAAACCAAAGGCAGCCCCTCTGGAGGGCTGTCATGGTGTGAAGCCATTCTCATGGCCAATAGTGCTGTTGTGGAGTCACAGCCACCAGGCCAAAGGGAGAGGGTGGATATGCAAGATGCTGTGGTCCCCGCGTTGCTGCAAGTTACGTGCTGAGCTCCGTCCTTTTGAAGCCCTTTTGGTCAGAGTGGGCACTTTTCTTACAGTTTGCATTGTGCCTGAACACTTTTGCACACACTATGCCCCATGAAAATCTTCCCTTCTTCTGCCCTGCCAAGAATCTCACACCCATATTCTTGGGACATCCTTCAGTTTCGTTTGGATCCCTGAAGTTGAATTAAGAGGTGCTTCTTCATTTCTTCATGGTCTTTCAGAAGCCTCTTACCTGTGCTTGCCTGCAAGTTGTGCCAATCCGCATTTGCCCAATTTTGTTGTAGTTGAAGTACTTTCTCTTGGAAAGATCCTTGTGTCATTACCAGGAACCTCAGCAGCGCATTCAAGCTGGGGGAGGGCAAAGGGAAAAGTGATGCTCAAAGTTTTTTCTGGGACCAAAACGAAGTCACAAAGTGATCCTTTTACATGGATAGGCTGGTTGGGTTTGTTTTGCAAGGGGGTGGATCAGGAAAAGGGTGTTTGGCATCCATCTCCGGGGCTGGGACACCATGGCCGGTGTATGCCTCTGAGCACTCCAATGCATCTACAGCCCAGATCCCATGTGTGTTTTCTGCTCTAGCTGTATCTGTGATTTTAAACCCCATCTCTCCACATTTTCCCTGTGTTACAAAAGTCTGTTAAGGATATTTAGGTGACAACTACATTTTTGTGTGGCCTTTGAGAGGCTGAGCATTGACTTGCTTGAGGTGAAGGGAGAATCACAGCCTTTTTCTCTCCTCCTGTTTGCTTGACCAGAGGCAGCAACCAGGGGAGCCTCAGGACTATTTTGGCCTTAGGGAAGATGTGGGTGCACTGTGACAGCTTGCAGACAGGAAATAAGACCATCCTTTTGGCAGTGCTCAGGACCGACGCACAGGTCTTCACATGGGATTGAGGAGTGGGGAAAGGCTCTGCACAATTTTTCCTGCCATTTTTCACCATTCAGGAGGGAAAAACATTTTTCTTGGAGGGAACCTGGGCTTCCAGCCATGCTAGTTCCGTTCTTTCCCATTTGATCCATTTTTTTGTTACCTGCTGCAATTTTCCCCTCTCTGCTTGTCCTCCCAAACTCCTTTTGTCTCCAGATTTCTTTGTGCAAATTGAACCCAGTGATGCCTTTGACTTCCACACCAAGAAATCTTTGAATGCAAAATGGCTGCAAATTGTGCAGATTTGCCCCTGGCCTGCAAAATGAGATGCCTTCTGGTAGAGCAAGAAATGTCAGCAGGTCCCAAATCTAGTGATGTGTTTTCTGGTGACCACAGGAATGGAAATTCCATTGGGTGAGGCAGAAGTCAACATTGCTCCAGCCAGCTGCTTGCTGAAAATCTTGTCCAAGTCAGAGATAACAAAGATTTATTATTTTGTTTGTTTGCAATCACTTTGCGAGGCCTGCTGGAAATTTTGCACAGAAGGGTATGATACAAGGTGAGGAACTCCAGATGAGGGTGAGGATGATGTCATGCGATCCTATTCCAGCACGGGTACACAGCTGGTCTTTGATATAGGAGGCAAAGTCAACAGGACTTCAAGGCACAATTTTTTGGATGTAATTTTCATCATGTCCTAATTTTGAAGCCCTGTTGACTCTCTGTTGAATGTCCGTTTCCTAGGTCTCATGGCAAAATCTCTTTCTCCTGTCCAGATGATGTTACACCCTTGAAAGTAGATACAGTCAGCGTGTCCCGAGGAGACGCAGTTCCACTGTGTCCTCTGAGTTTTCCGCAGGCTGGAACCTGGCAGTCTTTTACCTCCTTTAGGGACTGTATAGGAAGAATTGTGTTTTCCCTCTTCAAGTAAGTTACTAACCAGAGTTTAGAAAGTTCTTCTGACTTGCAGCTTTAAAAGGTGTTGGATTTGTCCCACAATCACTGATAATAGAAAACAAGTTTTAAATACGTGCAGTACAGACTGTATCTTGCTGCTACAAATTTCACATTAAAGTTTTTCTGGAAGGTGTAAGAAATATTCCACCTTCATCCGTAGAATAATTTCAAAGAAATTCTGACATCCACAACCATGCTGTAAATCATCACTTCTTCATCCAGGCAAAGAGGCTTGACCCAGACTTTTGGGTTAACTTTTACCAGAATTAACTCCAAATAATGCTCCTTATTTCTGTGAAATGATTTATTCCTGTGTGAATGAAAACAGAGCCAGCTCGAACTGAAGGTTTCATTGCTTATTGACATAAATAATTTAATTCCTGTCCTAAATCACGGTCCAATACTTCCTGCAAAGTCTTCACTTTTGGTCTCTCAGTTCCCCTCTGCCCGTGTCACACACTCCTGGTGATTATCTCCTGAAAGAAGTTTTAACTGCTAGATTGAAAGAAGATGGTTTTTTTTTTTGCCAATAAGGCAGTCCTGATGATAAAGACCTTTAAAAGGATGGACAGGCAAACTTTATCCCCCTGCTGAGCCTCTCTCGGGCTGGCTTCGCTCCCCTGTTCCTCCCAAGTCTAGTTCTATATTTTTTGGACGACAGAAACGGGTTTCAGACAATGCCAAAAGTGGACAGAGGAGAGACCAGGGAGAGCTGAAGACATGTGAGAGCCAAATATCCAGCAGCCTGTCTTGAACTTCTCCGGGGGTGCCCGTGCCCACACGCGGCTGTGTGCACAGAGCCTGGTTTCGAGATTTGTCTGTGCTGAATGTGAAGCTGTGGCCTTGGACCAGAGCCTGGGACCTGGTCTCCAAGAAACTTTTGGACTTTTTTTTCAGGATCTGGGTCTAAGTCTGGAGAGAAATACTGAAAATGGTCCCACCTGCAGGATGGAGCAATCCCTGAGATCGGGACCTGAAGCCAGAGTCAGTTTTTGGGTGCTTCAAGTCCAAGTGTGAGTTCAAGCTGTCTCATGAGTTCATGTCTCTGAACAGGAGATGTGAGTGGAGATGTTGCAATCTCTGTGCAGGTGGCCTTTCATAATGTGACCCCGAGACACAGGAACAGAGCACTAGCCATAAATCGAATTTCCCAACATTTGGGAAGGGACTTTAATGTTACTCAAGTGCAGATTTTGTATGTGAATTTCCTTGTTAATTCATTTTCTTATCAATAATTTTTAAGACAGAAATGTCAAGGAACTCACTGAAAATAAACCTCTTGTTGAGATCAGAAAGCCACTATATTTCTTTAGACAGACTGTGAGATAGATCAGGTTTTCTAAAAATATATTTTGTTTCAAATGCTTAATAGATCCAAATAAATTCTGCAGGGTCATTGCTATTTACAGATAAATAGGTATATTTTTACATTTTTAATTGATTTTTAAGATTTTAAATTAAGTGAATTTTTAGAAAAAGTTTGTATAATCTGCCTGAGAAGCCAGAGCATCACCTCAGATATGAATGCTCCCCTCCCTAACAGTTACCCAAGAGAAAAGAAAAACACATGTACTCATATTTTTCTCAAGAGGGGGCTACTGCAGACCTCACTTCCCATATATCGTCAGACCACTACGGTCTCAGCAACATTATTGCTAAAAACCAAAATGGAAGTATTCAAAGAGGAAATGAAATTCCTATGGAATATGCCCACGAGTTATCGTTTATAAAGACCCTTAGCAGTGAGTATTTTATTGGGAATGCTCAAAAACCCAGGAGCAGGCTAAGGATTTCTGTTTCTCCACCCATGCTCATGTGAACCCTCAGACTGAGCGAGCCCTGAGCCTCCATCGCTTTCTTCCCAGCACGCCTGTGGTCCTCCGACCCATGGCTATGTGCCCGCGTCCTCTGTCACCCCCTCTCCATCACGGGTCAGCACCTTCTGTTTTCATCAGTTTCCTTTTCGTGAACCAGAAACAAGGAAATCAGATACAAAAGCTCCTTCACCTGCAAGTAACATTGAGGCTGCGATGCGGAGGGCTGTGGCACGGGGGGGAGGGCAGCAGCCCCCTCCGAGCCCCGCGTGGATCACTGCTGCTCAGTGGTGTAACAGCAAACTCTTGCTTTTAGCTCACAAACACCCCGACTTTTCTGTGTGGCAGAGCAAAACCTGCTTAGAGCAAGGGTGTGGGTTGTTCGGTTTTTTAACAATAACAATAGGGTTTTTTAAAATAAGGATAATAATAATGCATAGGAATCTTCTTTAGTATGTTGTAGTGTTTGATGCCCCAGTGACACAATACTGCTTGCCTTATCTTAGTGTCTAGAGGGAGAGGGATTACACACGTTTTGATACAGTAGTAATCACGCTTATAATTTAGGTAGCAGCAAGGAGCGGCTGCTGCAGGAGGAGCAGCCGGATCCTTTTTAACATATGAATGTGCTCTCCGGACTATCTCACTGACTGTACTCTCAATTTTGCCTGCTACTGCATGCAGCCTGAGATGAGTAGACAGCAATACGCTCCAGCTGTATCTGCACTCCCAGATTGCTGTAGTACCTGAGGAGGTGACATTGCCAAAAAGCATCATTTTTGGGACCGGCCGTCGTCCCTGTGACCCATCACGTAGGGTGCTGCGGTGCTTCTGCAAGTGACACTGATGTACCAAGTGTCTTTCATGCTGCAACTGATCGTTGCCCCATCTCTCTGATACAGCATGCATGAACTCCACTTCTGCTGCTTGTAACTAAGGGGTAAAAAAGCCATGTTTGTACCTGTGGTTCCTCGGAACGTGTGCTTGGGGAGGAAAAAATACGAAATGGGTTTGCTGTATGTAACGACCTCCTTTCCATCCAGATGCCTCTGAGGAAGAGCATCCCAGATACTCCTTTCTGAGGGTTTGGATGAGCAGGCAGAACAAGGCAGGCAGTGCCAAGGATGGAGGCCTGGTCTTCATTTAGGAGATGCCATATGAACTCAAAAGTGTGGGACTTGCCATATTTCTGTATTAATTCCCACAGGGTTTTCTCGCCTGCATCCAGCTCTGGTGTGCATGCGTGTTCGTGCCTGCAGCCCAGCCCGAGGGGCAGGGGGGAAGGTGACTCCCAAACTTTGGAAGCCCCTCTTTGGAAATTTCATCCACCCTTGGCTACAGCCCTTGGGGGTCTCAGGGACCCTGCAGCTGTACCGTATCCATTCCTTGTGGGAACATCTCTTACTCTCCTCGTGGAAAGGCACTGAGCTACTTTTTTGTCTCCATAGATGTTGTGCCACCACTTTCCTAGCTTGTAATACCAGATTCTCATGAGGCCTTCAGGCTTCAAGGTTTGCCCACCTTGCTGGTGTTTGCAGTCTCTTCTGTCTCTTAGCGCTGCTGCCGTAATCTGGTTTGACACTGGTCCCATATCCTCACCTTCCTAGTCCAGACAATATACAAGTGAAGATGTAATGCCAGAACTCTGCTCTGAGACTTTCTTTTTGGCCTGGCATCATTATATACGCCAGGGAGCCTTCGTGTTTTGTTAACAAGACTGTTTTGCTTTTTATTGGCAATTTATTTGCTTCCTCACTGAGCCACTGTGGCCTCAAAACATCCCTGGTTTGTTCTGCTGGGGCCTTCCAGCGCAGGGATGGATTTCCCCCCTCTGTACAGCACCCGTTAAGGGTTTATCCCCTTGGCTTTAGCTGATTGTGCTGAAACAGGGAGGAGAGTTCAGTTCTGGTTTTCTTGTCAAGCTGAATGTCTCAGAGAAGAACTTAAAGACTCTAACCCTGTTGATGCTTTTGCTCCCCGAAGCAAGAGCTGCTTTCGAGACCCAGTCGCCTTCAGTGGTCCACATGGATGGCTTTGCATGCCAGGCTCCAGCTTGGTAATGGGGAGAAATGGAAAGCAGCTAGTCCAAGCTGTGCTATTTCCAAAGCTGCCAGTGAGCCTGGAAGCATCTTGCCCTCTCCGAATTCCTGTGAGTACAGCTGCAGATGAATTGTTCCAGCAGCATCTGTTTGCCTAGTCCTGAGAAACTTGAGCTAGCCACAACCGCAAAGCTTTCCAAAACTCAGTGCCAAGCTCGGGCTAGATTTCACCTGCAGCTATGCCTATGATTTTAGGGCAGGGTTAATGGTTTCAGGTAGAGGCCATGCCAGCTCTCCAGTTTGGGCGATTCTGGCCCAAAACCAAGGCTGAATGTCACACTGTCGGTGAAGCTTCCCCTGGAATTTCAGCTCCATTTGATACTGATGGCTGTGGACCTGGGAAGGTGCTCTCTCCTTCCCACTGCACGCGAGAAAAGGTCGGCACAAGCCTTGCAAGCCAAGATAAGAAAATGCCTCCTTATTTTAGCATGCCATGGGCACCTCCTGTTAAAAGTAGAAGCAGCATTTCACAATAAATCCTTAAACCTGACCAAGACAGTGGCCGTGACCCAGTGTTTCACATTTTCAGTGATGCTCATGAAAAGGATTTATTACAGATGTGGATATAGAGGGCTGAGTCCTTTAGCATCTCTAGACATCGTGTTCAGGCTTGCTGCTGACCTGAGGAGAAGTCATCAAAGGTCTTTTCTGCCCTGTCTGGTTATTCACATCTTCCCTGGAGCTGAAGATACCCCATGCTCCTGTCAGCAAGCAGGATGGGGACCCTCCTGTGTTCATTACTCTTCCCCACTACCCAAACCCTAACTATTGAAATTTCTTCACTTTTTCTCAAAAAATTCACACATGGGGTAGAGAACCTGAGTCTTGCAGGAACATCGAGGCAAAAGAAGATATAGCTGATAAATGGCAGAGATTTTTTCTATTTTAAATCAAGAGCAGATTTTAAACATAGTTGCAGTTGCTGAGTGGTGTATCAAATGCTTTAGGAGATTCAATAAATTATTCTTATAAATGTTTTATTCTTTTATCAGTAATTCGTATAGGTGGGTGCCACTGCTCTTACACAGCAATGCTCCACACACTAAAACTATATTCTGGTTTCTACAGTATAGACATTGTATTTATGCAATTTATCTTGCTCGGTGTCACTTTGGCACACTGTCCCCATACTCTGTGCACAGATTGCACATCACATGCCAAACGCTGGTAGGTATCACCACATCTGATAAGTGTACAGGTGTGGAACAGACATCGAACAAAGTGTTACCTGCCTGGTTTGTGATGTGACTCAACATAGGGGAAAAGAGGAAAACCAAGCTCTTGTTTTGTTAAGAAATACACTGCATTCAAATGCTGCTTTAAACAGATTTTGCCAGGAAGTTAAAATAAATTCTATTGCTTCAGCAATGTTTCTTATAAAAACAGAAACACACAGCCCCAAAATACCAAACAGTTGCTGTATTTCTGTCTATTCTTCATTGCTGTTCATCTGAACTGTAAATTCTGTACAGATTGAATGAAGTTCACAGTTTATCTTTGTCATAACCCGCAAGATAAAAGGACAACACAACTTTGGCTGCAGAAGCATGGGCATGTTGTTTGCGTACATGCATCTACACATTGCTGTACGTGCACGTGTGTACAAACGCATGTACACATGCGCTTCAAAACAGAGAAAGCTGCATCTGAGATACACAGGGGGGATAAAAGTTCTTTTTTTGGAGGTGGGAGAGTGGATAAAACCAAAACAAAAGACTATTTCAATAATGTATTTTGATCAAAAAGGAAGATTTGCAAAGGGGGTTGATGCGTAACTGCCCTCCCAAGGAGAAATCCCACTTGTGAGGGCAGCACACGCCATGCAGCAGAGTGATGCAGCTGCTTTAAGTGGTTATTTCTTTGGCTTCCTTTCCAACAAACAAAAGAATGCAGCGGCCAGTCCCAATTCCAAGTCCCATTCCTAGGATGCGTGGCCAAACAGTTGTCCTGTGCTGTTGGAGACCCAAGGGCAAAGGCTTTCTGTGCCGTGACAGGGTGACCCTGTTGGCAGAGCTGCTGGCTGATGGGCAGTGCCACGGTGTCCTGCAAACCCAGCATCACATCCCCCCTTGGTACGGGCTACTGCCCAGGCAGAGATCCTGCTGCCCGGTGGGTCCTGCTCTTACCTTTGGCTATGTATTTAAAAAGCCCCTAGTTAAGAGTCATTGAAGTAGAGTGAGAGAAGCAGTCATCAAGAGCCCATTTTTTAACACAGAGATATAAAAGAAATGACAAAGTTATAATCAATAAATCTGATTATCCAAGCTGGTCAGCCCCCAGACTCCGACTGCCCCTATGCAGAGATTTCACCAACCTCATCAAATGAATCATCCTCCAGGATTTAGTTTTGCTCGTATTTTCACCAATGTAAGATCTGTATTGCAACTTCAGTGTTTAATTTAAATTAAATAAAGGCACAAAGAGCTAACTTTTCCAGTTAAATACTGCTGGATGCCATTGGAAGAATACTNATCAGATTTTTGCATTGGCCTGAAAAATCATCTCTAGGTCCAAAGTTATCNGNTGTAAGAGCCACTTCAGTCNCAAATGTGCTATTAAGCAAAGGGTACATCNATNNCTGGAGTATGTTGCCATTTCCCTAAGATACCTTAAAGCTATCACNGCTGATAACAGCATCTGGCTCGTTTGGCCTTAACTAGGCTAAAAACNGTTCATGCATTTGTCCTGACAGGGAGCTGAGAGGTGAGTTTTGCACTGGGCCAGGCCGTTCTCGCTTGGCACAAGTGCAGGCACTGCATGCCCTCGCCTCGCGCTCGCAGAAATCTGGGGCTCAGCTGAGCATGAAAGTTTGGTTGTCCTTTAGAAAGCAAAGACAGCTGCTGCTTTGCTTCCTTTAATTTGCTCTGTTGCCTTGGCTTTTTTGCACTTACGTTTCATCTCCAAAGAATCTCTCATAATGCCTTTGGTACTTCTGTACAATTTGAAAACATTTTGTATGTATTGAACGGTCCAGACTTTCTCTTGTAAAATAGCAATCGGACTTTTTTTTTTTTTTTTCGGTGAATGTGTTATTTCCTCTGTACATTTCAATCATGAATTTGTGCAATGTACATTTTCTAGGGACAGATGCCAAGGGAATGACCTGTAGTTTTCTAAGGGAATAGCTAGAAGCCGAACGACGCAGTCACAGATGGTTTTACATTAGCACTGTGGAAGAGCAACGTAGCCCAGACGTTTACACCGAGGCATTGAGCGTGATACAGCGTGTACCTTCACACGAATGACTGTGGCAGCTGCAAAACTGTATATGTGCGATACTAAAAAGAATAGCAATGGTTGCAATTGGGAGAGAAATGGAGGAAAATTAAATAATCACAATCATTAATTTAAGCCTCAAAGCATCAGAATGGAAAATTTGCATTCAGTAAAAATACCAGAGATTTAACCTTCATGAGATGAAATACACATTTATTTTTCTTTGCACTTCTTCTGTTCACTTTGTTTGTTTATTTCTGGCAATTTCTTGGTGCTTTGGGCACATACTTAATGGCTGATGAAGAAGAGTAAGATGGTGACTGAGGACCTGACCATTCCTGGCATTAAACCTTCACTCCTCTCTTTCTTATTTCTAAAGTTAGACAACATTTTGTTTCTGATGTACAAAATCAAGCTCAGAAATCTCAAGTGCCCTTAGTCACGAGGACGCTGTCCCTTCAGAGTCCTTTAACAATATCGATTTTCTTAAGGTTAGATATCAGCCGCATCCTGACAGATAAAGGATGGTTATCGTAGCTCTTTGGCCCCCATGCCAGCTCCTTATCACCGTGCTAAAAACTGAGGCTGGTGTCATCCAAGTGGGCTCAGAGCCAAGGAATGGCACTGGAAAGGGACCTTTATCTGTCCCACAAATTATCTTGCTTACCAGGCACCAGTCCTAAATTAAGACAGCGCATGCTGGATTTTGGAGGACTCTCTAGGAGTGAAGTGGGTGGATGGACAGTATTTTCCATGGTGAGGTTGGCTGATGAAACAGCGGTTCCATTTTGCAAGAAAAAGGAAAACCCAAAATTTCTCTCTCCACACTGATGTTTTTTTTCCAGGAGGATGAAGTATAAGAATCTAGATGAACCAGTGCCTGGATTTTAACAAGCCTGCCAGTCATCTGGACAAGGCAGTGAGAGAGGCTTGGCGGAATAAATGGTTTGCTTCAGGCACAGCAGCCCACTGGTTGTACCAGACGACTTGGCTCGAAGCCTTCAGCAGCTCCCATCCTCCCCAAAGCTATTAAAGAAGGCCAGGTGTGAGCGTTTCCCAATGGATACAGCACATTAATGTATACTTAAATAACATCGTTCTATTTTATCTCATTGTGTTTCACACCAGTGAGATAAACAGGAAAATTCTCAGCTTGCTGAATCACATCCTGCTGTCATCTGACCAGGCTCGTGTGTTGGCGTGGGCTGCATCCGAACACGGTCCTGCAGCTGCCCCTGCCACCCGAACGGGGATGCTGGTGGAGCCAGGTGTGGTACCTGCCGTGCTGGAGGGGAGCGAGCTGCTGAGCAGACCTGCAGTCCTTGCTCACACATTCGCCAAGCCAACAGTGGAGACCACGCATGAAGAGGCATTGCTTTGCCTTGGCAATCAGCCTCCGCTGCCCTGATAGTCTGGTTCAGAGGAAAAATCAGGCGGATCCTTTTCCCTGCTGTGGTAAATGTGCCTTTTTGTGGAGCAGAAGTAAATGCTGGAGCCTTAGAAGAAATTCGTATGAAAACAAACCATCCAAATTCTAGAGTTGCAATTGCTTTGGCTTGCTCCCTTTTCCAGATGGACTTCTGGGTCCTCCAGAGTCCAGAAAGCCACCTACCTGCTCAGTAATTACAGTGAAACACCAACTGGACAAACACAGTGAGGTTCCGGGGAAGCATCCCTTACGACCAGCCACCTCAGAGCAGTTTTTTCTGGGGAGAAGCAGGAGTTTGCTCCCAGAATTGAGCATACACACAGGCTGTGCCCACAACCCCAGCTCAGCAGTGCAAAGTGTCTGCATTTCGTTTCTCCTAGATAAGGGGAGAACACAGGCAAATTTTGGGGTCTTCCCCAGTTTTAGGAGGTCTCCCTTATGCTGTCTCACCCTTGCTGTTTGTAGAGTGGAAACAGCATTGCTGACAGAAATAAAAACCAGTGAGACTGGTTTCCTAAATGGGGCAAAACACGTATTTCTGTAAGGAATGGGGGATCCTGTGAAGGGTGCAAAGCTGCTGGGCGGGCAGCTACCAAAGACTAGAGCATTAACTTCTCCTGGCCTCTTTCCCTTCAATCTGAGGGTGGTAGGGGAAGAAAAACATTTTCTTTTTATTCCATGATTTATTGATAGCGTTGAATATAGTAGTCAAAGCTTCCTTCTCATCTGGGGTCTGCAGGCTTTCTAGTGCAGCAAGGCAGGAAAGGCTGGGGCGGGGGCAGATCCTATCTCGTCTCCCCCAGCTGGGTTTCACACCTGGTTTTGCTGTGGGTGCCTCGATGCCCCTGAACATGCTGCAGCTCAGATACCTGTAGGCACAGCTGCAGGTCTGTCAGTGAACTGGGGGTGCACCAGTCCAGGGAGGGGGTACCAGGGCAGGGACTCAGGTCTGGGGTGTGCTCAGGTCTATCCTGATTTTCATTCTTGCATAAAATAATGAATTTTTCTAGTATCAGGAAAGAAAAGATTAGGTCTTTAGCAAAGTTGGCTACTCCTAAACTGAAGGGTGAAGGGCTCCTGGCACGAGTCAGGGGTGATGTGAGGACCACCTGCACATCAGGTCTTCTCCTGCCCCAGCCCATTTGTCTGCTGGTGGCATATGGCAAAGCCGAGTGTCTGCAGAGGTCTGAGTCAGTGTGCGAATCCTTCGGGAGCAGCAGACCCGGGCACACACACGTCCGTCACTGTCACCTCGTCCACGCTGCCCACTGCTACACTGAAATGTCAGATGCCCCATATGCTCTGGTCCTCGCTTGGGCTTGAGTTGGGAGGTTCGAGGAAAGAAAGTAAGGGAAAAAATCTGGGTTGTCTGTCCTCAAAATGAGGGAGAAATAAAGGCGATGTGAAGCACAAAGGTCCCAGTTCCTCCCATCCAACCTACGGTGCCTCTGGAGTGCAGGGACCCCTCTGACCCTGGAAGGGCAACTCAGCCACAGCCCTGCTGGTATGTCCTTGGTAAAAAGCACTTCTAAAGTCTCCTGTGAAAGGGCAGTGTCCTGCCAGGCTGCGCAGCCACGACCCTCTCCCCAGCAGAGGGTGCAGGAGCTTTATTTGCAGAGTCGATAGTGCATCCTTCAGTTCATTTGGAATATTTATTAGTGCAGTGGTGGTAATTAGATCCTGCCTTCTCTTGCTTGCATTGTGTCCTGCAGATTACGGGGGTTGTGCCCATCTGTATCCAAAGACTGGTGACACTGTCCTGCGAAAAAGGAATGACTCTCCCACACAGATTCAGTTGTAGTTCAGAAGGAGGATCTTGCATTATTGCTTGCTTTCCTGTGTTGAGCAGTGCTATTTAGCTAATGGACATACAGCTCTTTGAAGATGTATGGCACTCTGTAAAGTCTTAGTATGATTACTCTGCATTAGTCATAAAAAGCAATGGTGCAATTCATCTTCTACTACAGTGTGGAAGCCTTCGGGACCAGCTGGAGAGCTGATTTACTTCGTCTTCCTAATGGAAAGAGGTTTGGGAGGCTGAAGCTCGTCTTTGAAGGAGATGCTATGTGATGGATATCGATGGGGTTTTTGATAGAGAAAAGGGATTGCTGAGAGAGCAATAGAGGTAGGCTTTTTGCAAATCAAATTTCTGCAGGTTTCCAGGGTACAAAGTGGGCAAGATGGTTTTATCCAAATTGCAAGAGAAGCTGCTGTAATGGGCTGGAGTTTTGCAAAGGTGGGTGCAAATGCCAGTGGTTCTGCAGAAATGTGAGCTCTTCAGAAATCTCATTTCCCCACTGCATCCCAGACTGTCTCATCTGACAGCAGAACACCCCACACAGTTGCATGGGGATGTGGGGGAAGGCTCCTACTGCTGCCCAGCAGCTGAGGCTTTTCTTGGAGAGAGAAGGAAAAAAAGCCGCACACTGGATCACTAACACAAAGTTCAGCAGCACTTGAGAATTTTATCTGCTGCATCATGAGGTTTTTTTAAGAGTAAATCTTAAATAGGCTCTTCACCACATTGCCTGTAAAATGGGAAATTTGATCAAACTGCTGAATCTCAAAACTGCACCTCAATCATACTGGGTAAATGGGGGTGGTGGGGGAAAGGAGGAGAAAAAATGAAGCAAGAACCTTTCCCATTCCTTTCATTTCCAAGATTTCCAGTAAAAACTGCCTAATTCAGCTGGTGGGATGAACGCTCAGTCCTGTGCAGTGCAAGGAGAAAATTCCTTTGAATGTAGGGGAATGGATGTGCCACGTGCTGAGCTTTATTCCCCTCTCACCCTCTTGCTGTACTGGGAAGAAATGAGAGACACTGAAAGGAAGGATGTGGCTGAAGAATGAAAGAGAAGCCAACCTTGGCCTGCGATGATAAATGCTGCTCCTTAACAAAACACTGCTGGGCAGCGTCATGTTCTTGCCCTGCTTCCAAGCAGATAAGGTTTGCTTCCCAAAGTCTGTTTTCTTCTTCGATCTTTACAGATATCGATCTGTATAAAAATGTGTTTTAGAAAAAGGAGGGAAGAAAACAGCCCCACGACCTTCATATTTATTTAACGGTCAGAGTCACTTGAAAAATATTTTGATTATAGCCTGGCAGTTTTCTCTGGCTGCTTCAGAGCAGAAAGGTAGGGCAGACAATGTGGGCAGGAGGGCAACACAAGCAGCAGATCTTGCCTCTGTAATCAGAAGAAAGACTTATTCCAGAGGGCGTGCCGTGATTTCTTTGTCCTATTCAGCCCTTTGGACGAAGAGTTCAGATTGTCTGAACATGGTTCTCATTTATCTGCTGGCCATTGGGTGCACCTCTATTGGAGCTGCTCACATTTAGAAGAGTTGATGAGGTCCCCCATTACCCCTGCCCGCATGCATTCCTCTAATCCACATCATGTGGGATGCCCAGCATCCTTCTCAGGAGCCACATAGCTGGACTTTGCCCAGGGACACTCTCTCCAATGCTGCATGTGGCTTGTGGGACAGCAACGAAGATGCTCCAAGCACAGCCCACATGCCACTAAGCAAACCAGGTATGTGCTTGGTTGATAGCAGCACATGAAAGGCTTCACAAGACACGTGCATGGACGGGTGATCTAGTGACTGTGAGTGAGCTTAATCGCAGTTTGTGGGCTCTGATACAGCCAGAGTCTGCTGAAGGCAATGCACAGGCTTTTGCTTACATGGTTTTGGAAAAAGTCGTAAAACCTTCCTGGTTATGGACATTGTATTAATGTGTAGTCAGAGAAATGTCCAGGCATCTCATAGATGTGGTGGCTGATGAGACTGGTATCTGATTTCTTGAAATTCTTGTGCTTGTGAGTCCTTGCACTCTAGTTTTCAATTTTGTGCAAGGCATTATTTGTGCTAAGTGGAAAAAAGAAAAAGCAGCAATTTCTACAAAGGAAAAAAGAGATTCTGTTCTCTTGCCTTTGGCTCAAGTATCTTTAGTAATGTTGGCAAAATAGAAGGAAAAAAAACAAGCTTTATTTTTCACAGACAGGTGAGCAGACAGCCAGAGGGCTTGTGAAGAAAGCTCCAGACTGAATCCTGACCCCTCTTTCACAGGCACAGAGATTTTCCCCTTGGCTGGGGGTTGTTACAGGAATCTGCTTTCATTGCAAGGGTTTTTAAAAGCATTTAATCAGTTCCCTGGTCAGAAATCAAAAGCCAACAGAGGAGCATCACAGCCTGCTCTTCACCTCTGAAGGATACCATCTCCAGTGTATCTCCCTCTCTGGAGCAGCAAGGGGGGGCATAGAAAATAAATAAATACCCTAAATATCTGTTAGTCCTAGTACCCACAGCCACCAGCTGTGTGCCCAGTCGAGCAAGCTTTCCTTGGGGTCTCCACAAGGACAACTGCTGAAAGAAATACTTTGCTGGTGACATTCTCATTAAATCCCCATGTAGACAAGACATAGAGAAATTCCGATCGCTTCTTCAGATGTCGAGAGCTCCTGTTTGTTCCCCTTTGTAGAGCTGCAGATGCAGAGCCCTGGCCAGTCTCTGTCATGCTGCTCTTTGCCGAGTGAATTGAAAGTCTGGGCTTATCGTGGGCACACAACATAAGTGTTATCTCTGTAATTAGACTGTTAAACCACAGCGCAAGCTACAATTTCTCATGATAATAGAATAGTGCATTAACATAAGTCAATCAAGAGCAGATTTTAAAAATAATTGGTTTAGATTTTGAGCTAACATTTGCTTTGGTTATTAGCTCTTGGACACTTTGGTTTTTAATTGGACAATTTAAAGAGAATGTTATCCACTGCCTCCAGTCTTTCTTCAATAGAAAATTTCTTTTTGAAGAAGAGTTTTATGAAAGTTTGCCTTTCTGTAAAGAAATGTGTAGGTAAAAATGTATGCAAGAACAAGTTACAGCTATGATTAACTGTAATGGTGGCCAAGGTACAAAACTAAAAAAAACCAGAAATCAGGTAACATTTCATTTTTGAGAGGTTTAAATCCCATCCTCCAGATCTGAGCACGGTGTCCTGGAGGAACCAAGATTCTTGCATCTCATAGTGTCTTCGTGTGCTGGAGGTGGTGTTCCACTGGGGGTTGTATTTTTTTAAAGTGGCACCAGGAACCTCTGGTGGGGTCCCAGCCCATGTGCTCAGCGCAGCTGCTATGCAGCAGCCTATGCTGATGGTCCGTGCTGGCAGAAAACCCATTGTCTCCTGCACAGCCAAGAAATAGAGGGACAGAGGGACAGAGAGAGCTGCTAGAAATGGCCCATGAAATTGTCTGTTACAGAAAATGGATCACGTGGACAGAACTTCAATTTAGAGGGCTGGAAATAGGCACCAGATGGAAGAGACCCGTTTATGCCAGAACAGAACTTGGCAAGTGACGGCTGAAACAGTTGAGACAGCGTCAACTTCTGTTTCATTTGAAAGCTGTATTTATTTTTTCTTTTAATTTGAAATCCTGTTGCAAATTAATTGAGAACAGAAGAGATTTTACAGCACGTGAGGGAGAAGTATCAGGTCATAGGCTGAGTCAAGCCCCTTGAACATTCCTCTTCCAAAGCAAAGTGAATCCTGGCCCATCCCTGGTGCTTGTCCTGCTGTTTTTCAAACTGCAGCCCTCCGGCATTGCCAGACATCTCCTCTTCTGCTACTGCTTTTCAGCAAGTCTCTAGTCAACTCTCAGATCGCACTGTCTCAGTCATTACTGTCTCCTTAATCTTGGACTGTCCTCTGTCCTCTTTGGCCATTGCAGTCCTCCTCTGGGACCCCGTGTCCTCCCAGGCTCCCACAAGGGTCTCTCATGGGAGGCTGGAGCTACGCAGGTCACTGCTCCCGAGGAAATGATTACAGACCCTTTCCAGACAGCTTTTCCCTTTCCAGCCCAGATTTCTGGAAATAGAAGCCTGCCCACGTTTGGACACCTTGCCTGAAATGAGGCAGCTGAAGCCTGTAAAACTCTTTCCCTGACATTCAGAGCTGCTAATTCTTAATGCAAACTGTTGCCTTGGTATTTGCATTTGAAATGAGTTTGTATTTCCTTAACTCCATCACCACCCCCTCTGCAGCTATATAGACTCAGTAATTCTACAGGAGCATTCGAGACACCAGGTTGTCCCTGGGAGCTTTGCCCATGTCTCTGAGATGTGCAGCTCTTGGAACACCTCGGTAAAAGGAAGCTGCTGCCCTCCTTGGCGCTGCCAAGTTTCATCCCAGCCCGAAAAGCCCAGTCCTTGTGAACCAGTGGCTGAGGAAAAGGACCATTTCTGGCATGCTCTGTATTCCTAATGTCTTTTTTTTCTTCCTGGTTTTGTGGCTTGGGAGCTGTAATCAAACCACTTTGTTTTATCAGAGGCGTGTAAGAACAGCTGGTCATTCAGCGTGAATTAGCTTCTACCAAGCATTACATCCTGCAGCAAGAATAAGATGTAGTGCAGATGATCAAAGATACGCAGTCTCCTTTGCTTGAAAACAGAACACCATGAGAATAAAGCAGAAATGAAAGATGATACATTGGGTCTTCTTCAGATCAGGTTCTTCCAAATTTTTTTTAAAAATTGGAATTCTAATCAAATTAGTGATATATTGGGGGGGGGGG
>Ga0065711_1030775_pt1 | contig 31482 bp, 11 predicted proteins | sample Hoacrofraction12_FD_59098 | JGI IMG/M metagenome (GOLD analysis project Ga0065711, IMG submission 59098) | Hoatzin crop microbial communities from Cojedes, Venezuela - Epithelial fraction 12 v2 (version 2) | ecosystem: Host-associated > Birds > Digestive system > Esophagus > Crop | place... | reverse complement strand
GGTCCTGTGCAGCCTGCTGTAGGTGACCCTTCTTCGGCAGGGGGGTTGGACTAGATGACCCACAGAGGTCCCTTCCAACCCCTACTATTCTGTGATTCTGTGATTCTGTGAAATAGTCTGGTTATAAATGTGGCTGGATTGTTTTAAAGAAAAAAAGTTAATAGAAAACAGATGCAACATGATCTTCAGAACAATTTGTTTGCTTTCTTTCATTGTAGAACTGAAAAGATACACTTTGAAGAACAAAAGGAGTGTTTCTTTCATTTTTTTAAAGGTTACAGCATAGCAAGAGGATTTTATAAGACAATATTGACTTATTTAAGTGTCATTGCTATATGTTTGCACTTTACTGCTTACGTTCATATTTTGTTTCATTAGTAACCCTCCAATGGCTTTTCTCTGCTTCCAGGCTGTTGAGGCTTGCTTTTTCTAGACCATGTTATAACTCCTGTTGAAAATTCAATGCGTGGTCGACAGGAGTGGGAAGCAGATGGGCCACTCTGCAGCAGGAGAGCTTAGAGATAATGCTGATTCCCTGACTCGGCCATAATTCACCTCTGTGCTTTGAGAAGGTGCAGATACAGAGCTGCAGTGCTGTTACATTTGAAACATATTCCACATAGCCAGACACCTCCGTGTTTGCTCCTTCAGTGCTCTCAGGAGATGACCCAAAGTACCTCTGCAGACAGGCTGTCAGTGCCTGAAGAAGTAGCATGGACAGTGTGTCTGGCCTGTTTTTAAAGGACAAGATTTGACATCTCCTTTTGCATTATCCACTTTTTGCATAATCCAGGTCAGACTGTGAGGAAGCTGTGCATTTATTAACATGTATGCATACAATTTTAATGTTATTTGTTCATAAACAAATAGTTTCTACTTGTGGAAAGGCTTGGATTTTAAAAATTACTGAAACATACAGTCTGTGTGGCTATTGGATGGATTCTTATATTAGAGATGTTAAAGCCTCTGGATAATTTCTGTTCACGCCAGGGGAAATAGGAGAAGGAAGACTTATGAGGCAAATAGCAGAGACTTTTCCTGTAATCAACACAGTAACTGTAGATACGTAACATAGTGATTAAAAATGATAGACATCCAAATTAAAGCCCATGACTGGTAAGACCTGCTGACCTTCCTAGCAACTAAAAAATCAAAGTGTCCTTTGAAAAAGCAGAAAGAGATGGAGAAACATCTGAGAGATAATGAGAGGAAAAAGACGTGAGAAACAAATAATTGATGCCTGGCTTAGATACCAGAGCTTACTTGGTGATGTTGTGCTATTCTCTAACGTTGTATCAACAGTGTTTGTGTATGGATGTGATAAACAGATCAGAGGGAGATTGGGGGTGAGATTTCTCGTGGCACGGGAAAAAGCGGCTATGAAGTAGCTGATGGGGGGAACCAGTTTCTACATCTGTAAATTGTTTCCTCTGTAACTAAACAAAAATGCAAATCATTGAGCTTCACGGATGGCATCTGCTTAGTAATGGCATCATCTAACTTATTCACATGTGTTATATTGTACATATCACTCCCTTTGTTACAATTTCATTGCTATTTTTAATAAACTACAAACAAACACAGAAGTGTTTCTATGTTTACATGCACTTACAGAGCTGAAAATCTAAGAACTACGAGCTCTTTCCATACTTACACTTGTGCAGACAGACAGACACCCTTGGATGTTTGGACTTCTCTTGCAGTCTTTGATGAAATGCATCATCAAAGTGTCCAGTTTATACACAGTTGAGACCTGCTGCAGGAGGACAGCTTCCTGTCTTTCCACTATTTTTATCAGTATGGGCTTTTGGCAGTCTTTTTTTTTTTTTTTTTTCCTTTTTTTTCTTTTTCTTTGAGTCCAGTGTAAAATTCACTGATAAAATAATTTAGTAACAACAACTAGCTTTGTGAAGCACTATGAAGTGCTTTTAATCTTCAGATCATAATGACAATTTTATATTGTTATTATCTATATATATGAATATGCATTTAATTATATGGTAGTTTGTTTCTTTTTGATACATACACCTCCTGCAGCTGGTCGCATCTGGGTAGAAATTGGATGTTTTCATTTACACATTCAACATGGCCGGCAACAGAAGATTTGGACTGCCTATAGGTGAAAGGGTGTCTGTCTGCGTGCACAAGTGTAAATGTGGAAAGAGCTCGCAGTTCTTAGATTTTCATCTCTGTAATGCGTGTAAACGTACAGACACTTCTATGTTTGGTTGTAGACGTATACATCAGCGTCAGCCATGTACAAACATATCCCTTTGATGCTTTGCTTCCCACATTCTCTTGTTGCTATGATTAATTTTGTCAGACTGCTGATGTAAGAACTTGTAGTCAGGGTTTCAGCTGCTCTTCCGCCTCCCAGGCTGCAAGTACAGCTCCTCTCCTGACATACCTTCTTTTCTGTTCCCACTTGACTTCTGCCTCGTGTTCTCTTCTCTTCCATACTATTTTAACATGTAGTTCCAAATTTTGAAGCATCTTTGACAGGTAGCATAATGTTCAGTAACTATTCAAGTATTATGAGCATTTTTTCCCTGCTAACTATTTCAGGATTTCTCAGTTTCAAAAGTGTCATGATCAGGATGATGGAGCAGCACTCTGCTATATAGGACTACATTCTGAAGCAAGAACTCCTCAGTGTTAAGCCATACGCTTTTTAAAATTGGAGACAGAAATAGCACTTATGGTGACAGTGATTTTGTAATACTGTTGTGTTCACCTTTGAACCTGCAGCCAAGTTTTCACTGCCTGAATTTTCCTAACAAAATTTATAAAGCTGACAAAATAGGATATGTGAGCTTAGAAACAAGAGTGTTTTGTCCTTTTCATGTTTAAATAGCTGTATTTCTACTTCACTGATCAAAGTAAAGAGAGGAACACAGTGAGTCATTAAGAAAAGTTATCTTTAGTGTTTTAATACTATCACATAGTTTGTCCAAACGCTAATACAATTGAAGGGCATTTTGTTTGTTGTTACGCAGTCACATTGTATTTTACAGGGTCAGAAATGGCCTGCTTTGGGAAAAGTATGAAGAGATCAGGAACAGGCACTATCACGGATGGACGTGAGGACTTTTGCAGACTGATAGCCAGGGACCATGCCACCTGAAAGCAGCTGGGGGCTGAGGGGGAGGCAGAGCCATTCTATTGCCCACAGATGAGAACCACTGGTGTGTAGGCATGGCACCAAAGATGAACTACAAATATACCACAGAGTCTTCATGATGTTCTGTGAAATTACCTGAAATTACCAGAAGACTCAGATTTTCTTCAGAGACCACAAGTGATGAAAAAAAATTTTTGATTGCTCTGTTTTGGTCTTGGGTGGCAAAATACAGGAAGTAAGAGCAACAAAAAGAAATAAATGACTGCGTTCCTCTTAGAGCAAAGCCTTCTAAATAATAGTTTTATTTATTTTGTAAAGCTGATGAAAGCAAAAGGGATTTGGGGAGAGAAGGATGACCTAGATAACAAAATCACCAATTTGAGATCAACAATGAAGTATCTAGATAGTAGAATCTGCCCCAGAGCAGAAAAATAAACCATAAGACTGATATAAACTTGTATTGATCTAAGAAAAATTGCTGTAAATAACAGTACTTTGCAGTTCCCATTTAACTACCATACTAGTGTAAAGGATTTAACTACTCCTTCAGACTATTACACTGGCCTTCATTTTCAGTATTTCTTCAGCCACAGTTGCATTATCATTCTGTAAAGGTCTGGGAGAAGAGGGAAATACAGTTGCCCTCCTGCCAATCTAGCTCAAAGGAAAAGTCTGAACTGTTTATGTGTTTAGTATTTTTCCCGCTTTGGTTTCTTCAAAGCTAGCAGTGTAGAATCCATTGGGCTAGTTATTGCAGGTTCATCCAGAAATTCTGTGTCACTTCCTACTGTTCCCTGGAATAGGAGGGGGCCACTTTGACAAAATAAGTGCCTTCAAGGTAAGACATGCATGATGTCAGGTAAGATGTCATTGTTGATAGACCATGCATGAGTGTGTAAGTGCCATAAAGTCCTCGTGTGCCACATAACCCAGTGACTGCAGCTGAAGAGGAATTCCCATGTCAAGATTTTCCACAGAGCCTTACTGCTTATTCCATCATAATATGCTGAAGCTTTAGGAAGGAAACTCAAACCTAATCCATTCTGTTGGCACTCAGTCTTGTCTTTTGTGAATTAAGTCTTATGTCTTTCCAGGAATTCCCCTGCAGAGACCTCATTTCTGTAAAACAGAGCAGAAGTGTTAATCATCCTCTGTGCTTACCATTTTCCCATTGCCTTTTCTTCTGCAGCATGATGGTATTGATTCCTGATGGATTTGTGATCCACTGAAACTCCAAATTGCTTCTTACTGTCCTGTTGTGTAGGGACTGACTCTCCACTTGTATCTGTGCATTAGATTTTCCTACCCGAGTACATGTATCCTTTTCTTAATTGCATCTACTTTTTCTTCCATACTTTTCTCGAGATAATTCTTAATTCCAAGTCTGGCCTCTCAGACTATTTCCTTCCCCTTCCACATCAAGTTTAGGTTCATTAAGCATTCTCTTTTTTCCTTCATTTAATTTAAGTAATAAATAAAGAACTGAGCGCAGAAACCAAGGCTGATCCCAGCAAAAACAGGTTCCTTCTACTTTTCCCTCCATTGTGACAGTGGCCCTTTGATAACCAGTCTGTCTTGGAGTATGCTTTTCCAACAGTTTTGCATCTCCCTTGCAATTATTTTGTCTAGACCACATATTCTTATGAAAATACAGCAGGAGACAGTTTCAGAAGCCTATCTGAAGATACCTGGTATTTACAGCTTCTAATCTTTCCAGAAGCCATAAAAGCTTATTTTACGTTGGTCTGACAATACATGTCCTTGAGTAATCATGTTGGCTGTTACTCATCTCTTTGCTACAGTCTGCATGCTTCCAACTTGTTCGTTTGATTATGAGTTGATAGGATTTATTTGCTCTCAGCAAACACCATTTGGAACTGATAGGTCGATTGCTCTGCCAGCATTTCTACCAAGAGGTTTTGAAGGGCAGTACTCAGAACTCCCAACAGGGCCTGTGGCTGACCTCTGCACACTCAAAGGTACCTATCCAGTAAAAACCAGTCTTAGCCAGATCAGCTCATGTAATGCTCATTTACAAAGTGTATGGTCACCTGGATGAGTGCTCTAACCTTCTTCATAAAGTCACAAAATGTTCCAGTTGATTCCTGTCAACCAGGAGCCCTGTCCATCAGTCAGCCTCATCCAGGCCAAGCCTGAGCCCTAACTGATGATACAAGTTGGGGCTGCTCATATCGACGTTGGTCTGGGGTTGGCCAGGATTTCCAGGCTGAGCTTTGATTGGAAAAGCAAGGACCAAAGAGATAGTTGTATTGCTGGGTCTGTACTGGTTTGGAGTTAGTTCACCTTCTGCAGTGTCCCCACAAACCTAGAATTACAGTGGGAGCTGTCAAGATTTGCTGAGCTAGAAATTAGGACTGATAATGTAGAGGTCAGTATCTGAAACTCAAGACATCAGGTTGTGGTTTGGAGATGACAGTATTTGCAAAGCTTGAGTTCACGCCTTGAAATGCTTGCAGTGCTCTGAAATGCTTATGTTTGATCGTAGCTTTGGGTGTTAGATGCATGTTAGGTAGGAGTTTATTCTTTGAGACTGACTAGTCAGTAGAGCTCCCTATTGTTGTTTCTGATGCAGAGGAAGTACAAAACATTTGCTGAGGTGAGTATACAGTGAGCACGGGTAAGCCGCTTAGCTTTGCTCAGAGACAGAAGTCTCTGTTCCTGGAAAATGTGATGGCAAATGCCTTTTGGATTACAGGTAAGAGTACAAGTTTCTGTTAATGTAAGAATTAAGAGAGTATTTTCGATGGTTACTTTTCAGAGTGAAATTCCATTGTGAAGGAAAAAAGAAAATAATGCCCGCTACTGATGCCTGCTAAACATTGTTGTTCCGTTTAGGCAGACAGGGATGGAGTTACTCTGCAGATACATTGTTGATCATGGCTTTGAGCAAGAATTATTAGACTGAGAGGCTTAGGTCTCTCTGACAATTTTCCAAACCCCTTGGTGTCATACCAATTAACATGGTCCAGTTTTTTTCTTCTTCTGATTGTACCTTCCAAGAAACATTTCTATGAAGCTCTTTTTTTTCCTCCTACAACTTTGTTGAGATATTCTAAACTGATTTTGTTGTACAGTAACTATATTCCTTCTAGTTAGCTGGATGTCTCTCTCAATTTATTCCTAGTTCCCTCATTTGACAGAGCAGGTGGCATATAATTGCTCATAAATATAGCACTTTCTGTCTCATCTTCGATTTCATAGCCTTGAATGTTTTATCAACTTACTTAGATAGTAAGTCTTTATGCTTGGAAACAGTGAAGTGTGAGGAAAATAGATACATTAGATACATTAGATCTTGTATGCAATGGATCAAAATTAGGCATTCAGAGTCTGTTGTAGGCTGTGAACCGAATGAAATAATTGGGAAAGAATTTCAATAAATGCAGGAACTGAGTATGTGAGATGAAGTTTTGACTTTGAAAATTACAGAGACTGGAAGCAGGGGAAAAAATAGTAAGATAAGGATGACTTTAATAAAAGAGTACATGGACACCACAGCAAAGATATTAGAATTTCTCTCATAAAAGAGGGAAAAAGATGGAAGGCTCTGTGAAGGAGAAATTTTGTGATGCTGTTGACCAGCAGATGGTACATGGTGGGAGGATTTTTTTACTCTGTCTTTAAGCATCTGCTGTAGGTGCATGAGCTAAGCTAATCTTCTTAAGCTTCTGCATGCAGATCTATATCGTCTGTAGTAATTTGGTTATTCTAACAACTGGACCAGTACCACAGATTAGTCTCACAGATTAGGCAGGGATGCTTCAGCACCTACAGGAGGAGAATCATCAGCTACACTTGCAGAATGAAAGGGATGTTGGTACAAGGAATCGGAGAGTGAACTAAGGGAAATATCTGAAGAAAATTCCAGACAGTGAGATGGATAGCTCAGGGAAACAGCTTCCCAAGTGAAGTGTTTTTCATCCTTCAATTGACAGGAAAAAATGCAAGTAAATATAAAACTGATAGGAAGATGTTTACTGGCTGGGGAAAACAACCTATATGATTTAATAGACTTTCTGTGTCTCTAACATCTGGATTCAGGGCGTTAATCTGAGCTAGTGGCAATCTGAATCTGCTGTTCTGGTGCTAAATCAGGAAAACTGGGAAATCACAAAATGCACAGCTGCACTGATAACATTAGAAGGGAACATGCATTGAAACTGGTAGTCACTCACCAAACAACATCAAAGTTCTTTCTTAAATTTCAAATAAAATCATCAGACTGGACGAGAGCTCGGAAGGGGACTTCAATTATCCCATCATTCATAACAGATGTCTGTCTAGTCTCTTCCAGTGGTGGAGACACCACAACCTCCTGGCTGCCCTGCTCCAGTTCCTCAGGATCTTGGTGCCTCACCTGAAACTTCTTTTCTAGAATGTCAGCTCAATACTACCTCCCCTATCCACTACAGCCATGAAGCCCATTTGAGGAATGTTACCATTTGCATCCTACAGCCTCTCTTGCTTATGCTTCATCCTTTGCCCCACTCCTAACTTTGAGATTTCTGTATCAAAGAAGTGTTTAAACCCTTCAATCCCTCCTTATTGGTCATGTTTACGACATGTCTAACCATCTTATTTGCACAGCCTCCAATCATGTCAAAACTTTCTTCATGGAAACCCACACAGAACTGCAGCTGCTGTCTTACCAAAACTGAGAAAGTGAAAGGAAAAGTTTGTTTTGGATATCTACCTGTGTACCTTGGTGTGGCAGCTGCTGTCTTCATAACAGCACTACCTCATGGGCTCTTGTTCAGACTGACCCGCTGTAATAACCCCTATATCTTTTTTTAAAACCTGCTATATAGGCTGTATCACTCTGTCTACGCAGTTGATGATTATTTATGTCCAAATTTAGAGTTTACAGTTGTCCCCATAGAAATTGCATCCTGGTTTTTTTCTGTCTGTTTCTTCCATTTGGCTGGTGATTCAGCAGATTTGGTGTACTTACTCCAAGTATTCTTTTAGAAGTATTTAGTGGATAGAATTGCCAAACATCATAAATTGGGACTTATGGCTCATTATGCCATACCCCAAGGCAATTAAACCTGTATTTTTAGATCGGGTCTGGATTTTATGTGAGAGTGAAGAAAGGAGCATGGATAGTTCATCTGGGTTATGCAGAAAAAGAGCCCTCTTTGTATGTGTAACTTAACACACTGGTTTTTGTCAACACTTTTTAATGTAAAAGTCAGGCATTCTAAAACACTACTTCTAAGCATTTGTTTCAAGACTTATCATTGGTTTATAGCTCATAAGCATCCTGCCCCATCTTTCTTAGAGAACATACTAGAGAAGAACTTGAGTCATTGGTGCAATTAGGTGGCAAGTGGAGCAGAAGTCTTGTCAGTCCTCACTCCTGAGTGTTCCTCTAACGGCTCTCATGGTGGCCATATGTGTGGTGGAAAGAAATACTTTCTTTTCATTTGTTTGAAATATCTTCTCGGGTACAATTGCTTCATTCCCTTTAGCTAGATCCCCTCAAGGACTTGCACAGGTACAAGAAAATTGCTAGTTCAATTGAACAGCTTCACCTTCAAAATACTTGGCCAGCGTATCTTCAGCTGTCCAAAAAGCTGCTGGTTGATACTCATAAGAATTACCTAAGCAGAAATTACTTGCATTGTTACGCCCTCTGTTCTCTTCCCGCTTCTTTACTTCTGGGTTACATTCACCTTTTCTGTTGTTTGGTAGACTGGGTTGTAACTTTCCAGGAGGGTACTGGACTGCTTATCGTTTGTATGGCACCTAAACGACTTGCTGTGAACAGCTGACATACCCATGACCTTTGCAAATAGCAATGAAAAACTAATCAGTGGACTGAAATGGTGAGAGGGTTCAGTATGTAGTCGTAAGAATACGGTTGTGCAACAAAGGGTTAGAAGGGAAAATATCAGGGCAGGCAATTGAAGGGTATGTTGAAGTTTGAAGTACTTAATCCTCGATGCACGGGATTGCATTTGCAAATTCATTCCTCATGTACACAATTATTCTATAAACTCTGATCAAGTTACTAAAAAGGTTTTCCATAACAAGAAGATGCCTTTCTGTAGAAAAATAACATGTAAAATACCTGATCCTAGGTTGTTCTTAATGTGGGCTTCAAAAGTTGAAGATAAGGAACTGTAATTTGTAAACTATGGGTTTTTTCACAGGGATCAACAAATAGTTCTTTGCTAAACAATATAATTAATCAAGAAAAGAAGAGATTAAACATTACCTGCCATGTTGTGTTGCCATCACTGTCTTTTTACTGAATGAAATGTTTGTATAACTACATATGATAATGTTTTTAGGCTAAATGTGTTTCTTACTGGAATGGTTTGTCACCTTTATACATGAAACCATATTGACTTCAAGAAAGAGTCTTCTCATTAGAACAAAGAAGTATAGTAATTTTTTCCCTTGTTTTCTACTTCTTTTGTCCATTGCAGAGCTTATAAATTGCTACAAGGCCTTCAGGAATTAAATGTTTATATAATGAAAGTATTCTTGTCAAAGATGTTAAATGCAAAGTTTAATTTAGCAGGGTTGCTCACTTTATACATGTGTGAACTACAAGTGTTGATTCTAGTTTAGCTGAAGTATTTCAGCATTGAAGAAGCTGATGCACAAGAGAATCGGAAGATAACGGTTGTCAGTGTTACCTACCTTAAGTAGTCACATTTTACTTAGGTTCTGGAAACATTTTCACATAATAAAATAACTTTTTTTGGTTGGGGGGAGCACGTACAAAAAAAGAGGTTAGCTTCTTGACAAACTGTTCAGAAGAACTTTACAGTTTTCCTAAAGTGAAAAATGTTCTTTGAATAATTTATGAAATTATTTGGAAGGTGCTTTGAGATATGGCATATCTATATTTTGAGTGGCATTTGTTTGTTTTAATTGCAGTCCTGTTCATGTATTTCCATTCATGCTTGTGTACATGAATTAAATTTAAAAAAAACGTAGTTTTTCTGATCAGATATCTATGATGAGTCTCAGAATAATCACTGTGCTGAACTTTTTCTTTGAACATATTTACTAGAAAATTCCTGGAAGGGAAAGGAACATAAACTTCATATAACCACGGGCAAAGCAAACACCATGAGTACTTTCTTAAAATCCGCATCCGCAGGATTTGGCATGGCTTGTGCTTCCAGTATGAAAAACCTGTGTGGCATCGTTCTGGTACTTCTGCATCCAGTTGGTGCCAAACAATACAAATTTGTGGGCCATGAACACAAAACAGTTGGGGGGGGAAGGGGGAGGTGGGGATTTAATTAATGTTGCTTCTGTATGGATTAGTTTTTGTATTCAATTGAGTTCTCCTGTGCCTAGTTTGGATGGATATGATTTATTCTCAGCTTTTGAATAATGTAATAGGGTTCTTTGTTTCATTTGAAGGGGTAGAGGACCACTGAAGAACACATCTGATGTAATTAATGCAGCAAAAATGATTTCAGAGTCAGGATCAAGGATGGATGTCCTAGCACGGCTGATTGCCAATCAGGTAGGTTATTTATGCAACAGTGCATTAAACTTTGTCACAGATTAGTCCACAGAAATTCCAACACCTGAGAAGGTGACTTACAAAGCACTTGTGACATTTTTAGATCTACCTGTCTGATTTTCCTTATCTTCTCCATTTCTGAAGCGATGGATAGGTACATCCTGTATTAATTGTATGTGTGGATTCTCTTCTTCATACATATCAATGTGTCTGTCTATATACACTTACAAACACACATAAATTTATGCGTACTTATAGCACAGATGTGTATGTACATATGTTACAGGATCTGTGCTTTTGTGGTACCTAGATTATCTTTCCTATCTCTCCCCCCGACACTGGCCATTTCTTTGGAGCACTGGTGTCAAATGGTTTTCCATGTAAATACCCATCTGGATAGTCAGAGTTCTGGCCTCTGCATAACTGCAGTCTTGAGATGAGGGTTTGTTTTTTTTTTTTGCATTGAGAAGAAATACATATCATCATCAAATGCAAAGGGCTAGAGCTATAAGGTCTACTTTATTTCCATTGGATTTTTAAAGCATCAGATAGCACAAAAAAACTCACCCAAAAAACCCAAACCAGGATACACAAATTGATAAGCATGCTCATTGTCCTGGCTGTGACAGCTGTGTAGTAGCTTAGTAAATGAGTGCACCAAGCAACTCATCACATGCAGCCCTCTTTACTACATAATGTTGGTTGTTTTAGGGCCAGACAGTGCCAACAGAACAGTGTAGTGAAATGCTGATGTGCAAGTATCAAATCTAAAGCATTTACATTCCTAGTCTTTGTGACTGCCTTTTAGGCACAGGGTAGCATGGTATAGTCACTGTCTTCCACACGCTCACATAACGTCTCGCTTCCCCTCACTTTTGATTTTCATATGCAGAGCTTGCTATTGTAGTATCTCTGAAGCAGCAACAATCTGTTCATGTTTTCTGTCGTATTTCTCAATTCCAAATAACAACACAAAGAATTTCTATTCTCAATTTACACAGTTGTGATCTGATTTGTTGAAAAACTAGGTAAAATGTCCTGAGTCCCTGTTTCTGATCTTGACAGATCTCTCAGATCCAGCACATCTCTCTTTTCAAGAGCATGGAGAATGGCTCCTTTCAAGATTTCATCAATTACAAATTAAAAACTGTAACTTGTCGCTGATCTGTTGCAGAAAAAGATGTGGTGTCAAAGCCAAATATGAGCAAGGGTTGTAATCTCTTGCTCTTTTTAGAATAGGGAATCCAGTCTTGCTGAAGTATTTTTCCTAAAATTTTCCTTTTTCTGTACTATTACAGTGACTCCAGACTAGAAACATAGACAAATCAGTGTGAGAAAAAAGTAGCCATGAATCATTAGTGCTAATAATTTGTGTGTATTCTCATAGCTGCTGAGAAATGTAACAGCATTCAAGTTACTGTAATCTTTTTACTGAATTCACTCAAATTATTTCAATTTGTCCTAGCTCAGAGCTTGCACACAGTTGATACCCTTGCGCCGCCTGGTCTTTATTCCCTGTGGCATCTTGTATGCATCTGAAATACACTAGTCAGTTATAAGTGTATTTTAGATGTTATTTCATGTTATAAGTACTAGAAGCAAATGAGCATATACAACTTAAAAAAAAAATTACCCAAAGCAGCCCTTCCAGTACCTCTGTAGTGAAGATGACTACAGTCATTGCTAGACGCTGTCAAACTTAGCAAAAAAGAGAATCTCACCTTTACTCCTCCTATTGCAAAGATGCTTAATATGATCTTTTCCTCATTACGCAGATGGCTAGAAATCTTTTGCTTTCAGAGCTCTTTTCTCACTGTGGTTTTTTTCAAAATGCTGTATGACAGAATTTTCAGTATTCAAAGCTACATGCAAGTAAATAAAGCAAAAACATCACTCTATTTCATTATTCTAGCTTCAGACCTGAGGAAGAACCTATAATAAGCTATCACTGCACATTGAAGAATCATTGTTGTATCTCTTTGACCTTTTCCTGTTCATAAAACATTTTCAAATTAATTATTTTGGTTCCTACTCCATGTAATTTCAGAGACTCAAAAGTGAGAACTGTGGAATTACATTCATAGTTTTTCTGTTAGGAGGAAAAAAAAAAATCCCACCCCACCCTGAAACTGTATTTGCAGTATTTTATAACTCATCAGCCACAACAGCACCTCCCTGATACATTTTTCTTAATTTCAGATTTTTCTAAATCCCTCTTCGTGTGTTTGAAGGAAAGGGACACAGTGTGGTACAATTAGCAGAATTGTTATATTTCAGTCCACACAGCAATTCAAGATGACTCAGAGTTAACAACTGTGAAAATAATCACAGGACAGCATCAACATAAACGTAGGCAAATTAATCACAAGTACCTTGATAATAAATTTAGTTTAAAATCAGATTGTTCCAAATTCATTGTCAAATTTGTGACCTGAAAGCTGTACGATAATTAAGGCAGTCAGTACATCCCAGTTTTAATGGAGTGTGCTGTAGATTAAGATCTTTATTAAAAGCCTCAGTTGTTTTGCACCAGGAGGTGCCTGTCCATTAGGATCCCAGTAAGAAAGGCACTGCGACTCTGTGAAGTGTCATTTAAAACGCTGTTTGTCAGTGCTAACACTGTAAGGAAAGAATGGTGTAGGTAATCTTACATCCCTTTCAGTGACAGGAACCCCAGGAGATGTAGCATTGAACAGGCCGCCGATTCTTCACACAGCACAGTGGGCAGACCCTGTCCGTAGAAGAGATTCCCCCATTTTGGTCACTTAAGCTATTATGAGACTTCCTTTACAAGGAAAGAACTCTATTAATCATTTCCACTATCAGACGGGATGTTACCTTGAGAGCTTCCTTCTGCAGTCCTAGATAAAGGCAAGGCTAGACAGGTGGACTAATCACAGCACTGAGGGGGAGCTGCCCGCAAGCTCCTCTGCTGCCATGCATCAGCTGGGTGTACGCTGCACCTGGGCGGCTGTGCACCCCAGCACGGCCTGGGGGCCAAGCAGTGTGCAGCCTCACGAAGCATGGGCTGGTCCCGCGCAGGTACTGCTGGGTGGGTCAGCAACTCCTCCATGTACAGTGGTCTCTCGATCAGGATCAATACATCAATGCAATAAATATTAACTGATTTTAAATTCTGGAAGTATAGGGATCAGTATGAAACATCTCTATAGAGCCAGGTAGTCTCCTGACTTTAAAGCTGATTTCATGTACTTTAAAAAAGTTTTCCTGAAAGTAAAATTAAACAGGCATCCTTTGAGATTATTAGGTGATAAACATGATCCAAGCAGATGTGCCGAAAAGATCTGATTACAGGATCATCTTACCTAAAAGCTTAGAATTAGCAAATAGTTGCAATACATCGTACATTTATATTCATAGTAGTGGGTCTGTGTGTGATTATACCCAGTATAAATTACCATGAAGACAGATTCAGATTCTAGAGCAATGCTACTGACTTTGCTAGCGAAGGAATGCAATCAAAGTAAAGCAAGAACAGTCAGAATTTCCTGCAGAATTGTTTGTCTTGATCTTTTGTGGCACTGCTGTGCCAGTGGCTTTTTGACTTGGATTGTGAATGTTGGTTTCACTGTGTTTTTAATCACTGCACAGTTTATCAAATCACTTGGAGGTTTCTGTGGATATTATTTCTATTAGGTAAAACACCACTGTATCTTTTGGATGCAAGCCAGTTCTGATCCCGTTCTTACAGAAAGCTGTTGTTAACACCCCACTGCCTTCAATATGTAGGGGAAAGAACCTCTCATAATTTGCCAGGTTCTCTAGCTAAGAATGTGAGACATTAAACTGGTAACCATCAATTGCCCGTGGGATGATTAAACTCAGAATTTATAAATTGCCCTGCTGTTGCAGCCTAGTGTTTGGTTTCACTAGTAAGCAAGAATTGCTTTACCAGATGCTTCTGAGCACTATGTAGAGGATTCCTTATGGAATATCCTCTGTACAAAGTACATTTCTTTCTAACATCTGTTTATGGTTGATTTGGATATGCCATAAGGCAGGAGGCTTTAATTTTTTTGTAGTACTTTACCCTGCTTAAACTAGTGTGGAGTGTTATCTTTACCCATGTAAATGCCTCTTCTTTCTATTGTGTTGGTCCCTGCCTTGATCATAGCTTCTTGTAAAGTTTTGTGGGTACAGTACATAAAAATGAGCACACAGGTCAGACCAATGGTTCATTTAGGCCAATATCCTGTTGCTGGCAATAGTGAATTCATACAGAACTTTGTGAGATAATAGCATGTGTTTCATGATACCTCCACAACAGTCTCCCAGCCCCCAGCAGCCATTCAGACATTCATTTAACCAAACATATTTTTGATACACTTAGATACATTAAATAGTCCTTGCTACTTTTTTCATTAATTTGTCCAGTAATTTCTTTAATGCATGTAAGCGTATAAGCAGTCTGCAACAAAGATTTGTGCAACATAACAACACAGTATTAAGAACCATCTCCTCCTGTTTTGAACTCATGCCAGTTACTTTTAATGACCTCTTGGTTTTGTATTAGAGGAAAGAATACCTGTCTTCATGAAAATCTTTGTGGTCCTTTTGCTATTTTCATATGTGCCTTGTAATAGGCAGGAAAGGGGAAAGATGCACCATACATACACAGTGTAGTAAAGCTGCGGGTATACTATGGAGTTGTACAGTTGCATCATTACATTTCATAAGTATTTTCCTAACAATGCCCAGCATTTTGTTTTTTTTGAATGCTACTGAGCACTGAACCAATGTTTTCACAGAACTGTTTTAACCTTGAGGTCTTGTTTGTGAGTGGAAATTTCCCAGTCTTCAATGCATACTGTCTTTAGCATTCCTAAAAACATTACACATTTCTTCTCTAATGGTATATAAGGAAGTAAATGTAACTGGCCTGCCAATATTATTATATAAAAGAGTACTATACAATAAGGTTAAAATATTATTGCCCCTGAACTTCTATAATTTACATTGTCACTATTTGAAGTGGATGAGACACTGTATTGGCACCCTATCTGCCCATCTCTTGAGTTTTTCCAGTGGGGAAAAAAGTAAATCACAGTGTTTTTAAGAAGAGGAGAAAAAAAATTGAGGAGCAAGCATCTCGTTCCAGGAAATACACCCTGTCTTGATGTGATCAGTTCTGATGCTTAAAGGGATTACAGTTGAATTTGACTGGAAGGACAGATCTTTATTAATTAAAATTAAATCAACAATGAGTATTCCAGTTTGCTAAACAGTCAGTGAGATACCAGTATTTAAATACTGATTTGTGCGTTCTTAAAGCAGTGTTGAGAAGACATATTTTAGTATAGTTTTCCATAATACACTAACACCTTGAAAACATCACACATAAGAAAGAGACGATGTCAAGAAACTCTTCCGTTTTTCTTCTAAACTGTGCCACAGTACAGAAAACATTTTAGTAATGGATCTAGCAGAACATGAGGTAAGGACTGACATTTAATTCATATTAATTAATTTTAAATTGTTCACTTTAATTTCGTTTGTCCTTGTCACCTTCTCCTAAGTCTAAATCATGAACTTGTTTGCGTCACCAAACATGTCTATTCTATTGCATAGTCATAAAGAGTAGAATCATCACACCCCCGTTTTAAACAAGTGTCAAGTTTCTTCAGCAAAGGCAGTAGTTTAGGTAAAGTAGTTAATGAATTAATAGAGCTGGTGCTTTTTCTGACTTCTAGCAAGTTTTGGATTTAAATCACGACCGCACTGACCACAATTCTGTAAGACCAAAGGATTAATAACTGTACAAAATCATAGATGGTTGTTGGCACTGAAGGTGGTGGGAACATATCTTTTCTTTTTTAATATACAAAGCTGAACACCATTTCCTATCAGTAGAAAGTGACCATATTTATAATTTAGGTACAGCACACAGGCTAAAAACGTGTCTCTGAAAAACTGTGGGGATCTGCTTATTTATCATGCTTCCTTTTTAGGGCTGTGGTAGCGTGATAGGCACTCAGCATTCACCTTAAGATCCTTTTATGCTGCCAGAGCAATGAAAAGCAGCTTTAGAACAGGCGCATACCAGGCCTTTGGTGTCTAGCCTGGTACTCACAGAGGAATATTTTCCCTCCAAGTACTCCCAAGTATTTTGGGAGTTCACAGAAGTGAGGGTAGAAAGATGCTATTTTTATAAAAGATACTGTATTGTTAAAAGTATTGAAATCAGTGAGACATTCTTAAATTCCTGTTCCCACTGATACAGAAGCTATGCAGATCAAGTTGAATAAATTCTGGGTGGAACACAAAAAAACATAGATTGTCTCATAAGATAAAGCATAATTTCATATAAATGTTAACATTTCTCTGAATCTATGTTTACATGGGCCATAATATCACATAAGTATTACTTTCTTAAAAATAAATCATAACCTCTTACAAACTGAAGGGAAAGTAATTATTCTATACATAAAAGAATTTGTTTAGAAATATAGCTAAGGCGAGCCCAGCAGTTAAATAAAAAGTGAATATGAGGAAGTTTAGGATTATTATGAACTTCTCCAATTATTTCGTTAAAAAGCTTCACAAGAGGAATGAACTACGCAACCTGATGCAGCTGCAGTGAAAAGCAAGGCTACACTTGTGTACAATTTGAGTACTCCTCAGTAAAGTATTAACCTGATGTCTGAGACAATTGTTCTTTTCTTAATCTTCAGTGTCCAGACCAATCGTGCAAACAGGATTTGTTGGCTTACCTAGAACAGATCAAGCTGTACTCCCATCAGCTCAAAATCTGCAGTCAAGTTAAAGCAGAAATCCAGAACCTAGGTGGAGAGCTCATCATGTCAGCTGTAAGTATAAGAATGGCATAAATTACTCAATCAAATCTTACATTTGAGTTGTGCTTTCCTGTGCTTGTGAGATGTTCCAGTGTACTGAATCTCATTTTATTCCCCACTGTTTTTTACACTCACTTAACACTGAGAATCTATGAGTGTGAAGCAGAAGACTGGTGACTTAGAAGGAATAGCAGTCATTGAGGTTTTTTTTCTTTAAAATTCTTGAAACATATTATTCTTCACTGTTATGATGGAGTAATTTGGGTTTAAGAACTGTAACACATTTTAAGACAGTGGTTCATTTACTTACATATATGGAGTGTGCACATATGTGTTTATGCACATATGTGTGTCTATACACAAAAAGAAAAACCCAGAGATGTACTTCCAGTTCAGAAGGAAATCATGAAGGACATTTTACGTCCCTACAGAAATAAAGAAAATTAAGAGCAAGGTGACTTGATCCTTGTGTAGATTTCTTGATTTTGCATTAATTTAAGAATTATTAGCTCCATTACAGCTAAGTATCATTAGCCATGGAAAAGATACTGTTTGTGATTTTGTGGAACTTGTATGCGCTTGTCCTCAGCACAAATCTGATCACAGGCATTCATATAATGCCTTCACCTTCACATATTCTGTAATTATAAGTATTATTACCTGTAGCATATGGGATTATGATTTCAAGACATAAAATCCACTAAATGGTAAAAAAAACAGGTAACAAAAGCTTCCCACCCCACATTCTTACCATTTAAATACTTTCCTGTTTATGATAACTTCACATTCACATAGTCTGGAATATATATAAAAAACAGTAAAACTATTAGTACATTTTATATGGTTTATAAACTAATCAGAAATGAACACTTTATTGCTGATGTGAGATTTGAAACACTGATTTTTGTAGGATATTTTTGTTGGCTAGTCAAATGATAATTCAGAGACCATATTTAAACCTCTGGAACCTACAGATTAGTAATTTTGAATTGCATGTATACTTTCTGAAGCAAATACTTGTTTTCACTTGGGTTATAAATTAATCAGGTTTATCTTCATTATCCGTTTCTTCTTTCTTTTAATAAGCAGTTCCATGAGCAATGAGGGTCAACAAAGCCATATTTCATTGTTTCATGCCCTTAGTACACGTGTCCTCTGCTACCAATGCTCTCAACTTCCCCATGTTGTCTGTAACCTACCTGCAGTGGTCCCACACAGCAGAAATCCACATATCCCTCTGTGCTCAGAGGCCTTGTTTCAGTACCTCATTCTCATACTCGTGCACATAAACTGTTCACATCTTGTTTGAGTACTAGTGCTTTTTACTCCCCCGATTATGACAGATATAGATAGGTAGATAAGATGGATAGATGGATAGATGGATAGATGGATAGATAGAGCGAGCCTTGAATCTGCCATAAACCTCTCCCAGAAGTCCATCACAGCTGTGCACCAAGCAGCAGTGGTGCAGATTCTGACTGTGCCATCCGTGCTGACAGGCTGCTGGCCACCCACTTTGGAGCCAACAAGAACTGGGCTGTCCCTGTCTTTTCCTCTGTGGGACATCTGGGACTCTGTTCTCTCTACACAGTCTCTGATTTTGTGGTCTGGTAGAGATTCATTATTTGTCTTTGGCATTTTTGTGTCTCTGTGAAATTTGGAAATCTGAGATTAGCTAACTGGTAAGTTTAAAAGTTACTGGAGGACTGACAAATGTGCAAATGCACAACACAAATAGATAAACCTTATTCACTTACAAAACTAATTAAAAGATACAGCTTCTTGTACATCACAATGTATATCTGATTGAATTGTCCACTACTTTGGAAAATTTGCATTCACATGGATCCCTGACCTACAAAAATCTGCATACCACCTCATAACACAATCTGTAGTTTTCCTGGTTCTGTTTCCATTACTGAGTACAACTGATTGGTGGACTTACTGCAAGAAATTTTTGACGTTTGGTTCTTTCTCTTTTTTTTCTCCGACTGTAATGATACATTGTTTTCTTTACTATTTTATTGTGTCACCTGTGCGTCAACAGTGGGAAGTACATAATCTGATGCAAAGATTTTAATTCTAAAAATAAAACCCCAAATTTAACTTCATTCATAATCCCAGAGGGATGACTAGAGATCTTAATCCCATTTCAGGGAAGGAGGATATGGACATATATTGTGTGCATCCAGAACTTCCAGTTCAGGAAAGCAATTACTTGTTCAAATAAATGCTTAGCTGAGTACTAGCTCAATAAACACACTTATACAGGTGCTTATCTTGGAGTCAGTGGAAATTAAGAACACGCTTGGAGTCCTGGACAGTTTTGGCAGTGCTTTGTGGAGTCAGGGTGAGATGCTGTAAATTCTGGTTGTTATTCTGTTAAAGCAATCTTGGAAAATGCTCCAACAGTGATTGTTTTGGTTTTTTTTTAAACATAGGTGATATGGTTAGACCTATAAAAGAGAGAAAAACTTTATAAAATTTTAAAAAGTCTCACTGGTCTAAATGTTAGTTAAGGGGGGGGGGCATTCATGATTGACTACGCTCAACTGTCCCTTTTTATTTAAAATTATGGTTACATGAAAATGCAACCAAACAAAACCATGATGGCTTTGCTATAAGGCTTGTCCTAACCGATATGTAAATGAACTATTTGTGTTTGACTTGCTTCAATAATAGCATACTGGAATTAAAAATATGTTGTATGGATAAAGTGATAAGCAGAGAGGGAGAGAAATTCACTAGTGATACAAAATGGCTGATTATTGAATTGCTTTTTTTAAAAGCTGGTGCAAATTCTGGCTTTGAAAGTCCATATGGGGGCTTTAGAATTCGATCATGTAGGTTAGCTGGCCTTGGAAAAAGCGATGAAACAAAGTTATGCATAAGAAAGCACAGAGGTTCCACTCCACCCCAACCCCCCCAAGCACACACTGCAGATCTGGAAGCACAGTAAGGAAAAAAAATACAGAAAATATGTGGACACCACATCTATGCCCTGATTAACTGTCATGTATCTGCTCAGGCAGCTGAATTTCACCTTCTAGCCAAAAGGTTTATGGTTTTTAATGATTTATGCAACACTACTAAATCTTCAGTTTTTGTTCACATAAAATCAATAGCAAAGTTCTTTTCTCAAGGAGTCAGAAATGTAGCTGGAATAGGATTATATTCTCCCCAGTCCTGATCTTCTCTCATTTATCTGTTTATGCTAATAAAGAATGAGAATTGGAAAAAGAGACATCACGCATGATTAAGAGAAAAAGAGGGCATGCCCTTGCAGACAGTAAAATTTTCATTATGCATTAAGTAAAAAAATCACGAGTCTCATAATACCTGAAGCTGTATCCTTCATCTGGATAGCGAAGATCTCTTACATGAAAAAATGTATTAGAAAGGGCATTAGGAAATAAACATACTTACAGGTTGCTCCATTGTTTGGTTTTGCTGTTTCCCTGCAATTTTTCTCCTCTGTACCCATCCATGTACGTGTGCGCTCAAGACTGAGCTGCCTGATTCTTCGTTATCCCTCAGCTGTCTGTTGCTGGCTCCTCGCAGTTCCTTTCTGTCTCCCTCACAAGCTGTGATAGGTGTATGCAAACAGAAGAGTGGAGGAGGAAGGCTCCTCTCCTGTGAGAAATTTCAGATTTCCACATTCAGATAATTAATACAGCTTCCACACTGGCAAGTCAACTTTGCTGTACAAAGTGAGAATGATTGAGCAAAAGCTGCTGACAGACCACAAATGCACACATAAAAGCACTGTTGTACAGATGTAAGGTGGCACTTCTATCCAGCCCACACTTCCATTCCTCCAACAATAAGAACTGTATACAAGGATCTCAGATTTAAATTGGCCTCAAGGAATTTTAATGTTTTTTTTTCTCACAAGAAGAGTAGCGGTTCATGAAAAAAATATCCTCTATTGAAGCCTAACGACCAAGTCAGAGGAAAGAATAAAGGGATGAAGAGCAGAAGATGTAGTCTAATTCACAGAATCATAGAATCCCAGAATGGTTTGGATTGAAAGGAACCATATAGATCATCTAGTTCCGGCCCCCCTGCCTTGGGCAGGGACACCTTCTATTGGACCAGGCTGCTCAAAGCCTTGTCCATCCTGGCCTTTAACACTTCCAGGGTATTCTATCACATATTTGTAGATTCGTAAAAGAAAGAACTGTCTTCCTGAAATAGAGTTAAGTCGCAACATCTGTCTTACCAGTATCATCTTCTGGATGAAGCTATGGAGGAGAAAGTAAAGTAGACATAAAGTGGCATTACAGATTAATCTTCTACACTGCTGTCTAACAATGATCAGCAATGCCATGGCACAAGGGCACCTCTATCTCTGCCAACAGGAAAATGGATTCTTATCTACAGAAGCACTGTAGCTAAGGAGGTGGTGGTGACTGCCAGCATAGTTCAGTTTTGGGACTGACTCTCATGACAACAAAGAGTATTATGCCTATGAAAAAGTATGTTGTAATCCACAAATGCAGCTCATAGTCATGCATTCTTTACATCACATTATCTTCATTAGTTCTTTTTCGTCTGTGACCTCTGTGCCTTTGTCTGTGTCTTCCAACTGTAATGCTCCTCTGACACCCTCCCCTGCAATGTTTCTTACTTAAAATTAATACCCCTGCCGTATCATTAGTGTAGGTTAAATAGGCCAGTTTGCCTGTGGCAGTTGGAATGCTTCGGGGAGTATCCAGCCGACAGCCCTCCTAACTGATCTCCTCAATTAATGGCTTTTTGATTTCAGGCCATATAATCTTGTTGTCTCTTACTACAGTTATGTGGACACCTGCCTTTCTTACTGCCCTTCTCTGAACTCCAGTACCTTCATCCTAGTCAGTGGCACAGTAATGCTCAGAGCCCCACATATGTTGGTTATAAAAGGGGCATGTACAGAAAAAGAGAGGAAGACATGTGAATCATTAGCTTCTAATTCTTCATGCACTGAGGGTTTGTTTTTTTCATTCATTAAGAATTGCTTGATCAGTATTGAGTCTTCCATGCTCCCATAAAATACTTACAATTTTAAATAATATAGCTAGCATTGCCAGTTTGTAAGCTGCACAAGTAAAAATGGTGAGGATTCAGTAAGTCTTCACTAGGTGTGATTAAACAGGTAACAGACAATTCCTTCTATCAATTAGGATTCATTTGTGCCTCTTCAGACACAAAATAAGGGGGTAACATTTGCATTATTCAGATTGACAGTAATCACATTCATTTATATAGATAATCTGATAATCCATTTACAAGTATTGCACAATGACAGGCTTGCATGTTGACAGCTTGCTTTTTTTCTGACAGTGGCTTTAAATAAAGAGAATTATATCACAGGGCAGAAAATTAACATATCTTACATGTGAGCATTGCACGCTCTGACTTCTGCCAGGCAATTCTGGTTTGTGGTATTTATAGTCATTATCTTCTTGTATTTCATTTTATATTGTATTTGGCAAGGGAGACAGCTTTTTGGCCTTAAAAATGGAACAGAAATCTGGAAGAGAGAGTTCTCAGAGTTACAGTATCACACAATTTGATAAATGGCATAGAAAAGATCTCTCAGGTGAGCCGGCCTTACCTGTGCACTGAAGGCTGTTTCACTCCGGTTTTCCTGCAGATGTTTCGTTTGATTTATCTTTGACTCTTCCTGTTGGTATCCCAAGAACCAGACTTACTTAAACAGTGACAGAAGTCCACTGCTGTGCCAAATGCAGGTACTTTAATGCTTCTAACCTCATCCTTCAAGGCTGGATTTAAATGTCTATTTCACTTACCGAGTTACCATGAATTCCCATACCAGTTAAATCAAAAGCTGCCTGCAGGATACTGCTATGCATGTTTCAGCTTTGAAGGCTGTACTGCAGGTGAAAACATGTGGAGTCACAGCTGTAAGCCAGCATGTAGAAAAATACAAGGTATGGGATCGGTAGCTGCCACCAGGCCTTTGGCTGACACATTCCCAGTCCTTGAATAACCATACCCCAGAAAAATCATGTCTCAGCCAACACACGAGGACTGTGGCAGCTGGCAAGCTGCTCAATGCTTTCGTTACAGTTGGAGGTTTTCAGTTACTGCTAGAGAGGAGCCACACAGCAAGGGCTGGCATTTTGCTGAGCTCTTTCAGAGATGCTCCTTTGGCAGGGGAGGGGATTGGGGAGCAGTGCATTTCAGTTCCTTTTTGGGCTTCTGTTTGGGTTTGCTTTTTCCTCCCAGAAGAGAAGTCAAGATGGTCAGAACGGCTTCCCAGCTGCAGCTCCTGTAGGGCTGAAGAATGGGAACAGAGGGCTAAGCAACAAGCTGGCAAACATACTGAAATACTGGCTACCCTAACAGCCCACTGGGTTTATTCGAGGTAGACAGTTTGTCCCACTGACCTCAGTACCGCTGTTGTGTTTTACTGCTGTGCGACCTTCACTGAAAACATTGCTCTTTTGCCTTGCCTTAAGTCCATAGCTGCTGTTCTGACAGAGCCGATGCCTGCGTGTGCCAGAGGCACAGCTAAGGCTCCTTGTCCAGCCAGTTTGTTTCTTCTTGCTGGTATTTCTTCATGTCTTTGGGAACTTGTAGTTCAATTTGTCTGAACTAATGATGGAAGGCTACTTGTAGGGCCTTACACTATGCAGAAAATTACTTCTTATATCAGTATTTGATTCTAAAAATAATAAAAAGCGAATTTTCTAAAAATTGACGTTTACCCCTAAGAGTTGGAATATTAATATATTTGTTTTTTTACTGAGAGTTGACAGAAGTGTTTCACTGTTTGTTCTTTTGAAGTAATAACACTACATCTTCCACTGCTTTTACCTAGTAGGTGCTTATATAGAAAAATCCTGGCCTTTGGAAGCAAAGCAAGGGATGTGTTTTTTCCTGTTAATTAGTTACAGACAGCTCAGTTGCTATTGCTTACTAAACTGCATCTACCGAGAAAAACTAATTTAAAGCAGCAAGGAGTATTACTGGTAATGTGCACTACAAGATAGTTAACTTTTCCTAATAATAATTACTTTGCAAATTAGCAAAATCAGGATGTATTTTATAGTACTTAGCCTCAGTGCATGTAAAAAATTATTGCAGCAAGCACTCTGTTTCTTTACAAACTAAAGCAAGGGATGGAAACAGCAAGGAACTATTGATTTTAAAGCATTATTTGCTTTTTCTCAAGGACTTGTTTGTTACAAAATAGTTTCCTTTTTTAAAAACCTTCCTGCAAGTGAAAGCAGCAGTACTTGGGAGGGACTGGGCTAACCGCCTGTCTGAGCATATGTTCCGTTATGGTGTTACAGGGAAACAGTTTTACAGTACTTATGTAAGTTGTTTATCGTTTAGCTTGGACACAGGGCCTGGTCGAATTATAGGACTCAGTTTCAGTTCTTTGGATCTGACATAGCATGAAGCAGATTCTGGTAATGGTTAGTTATTCAGTTCATTAGATTCAATTTCCCCACCTGAAAAATGGGTAAAATGCAGAACAAACCGCAAATACCCCTGAGGTGGATATAATTACTAGACAGACACGCAGACACAGATAACCAACGGAACAGCCGCATTTTTAGGAAAACTCAGCTCATTGAAAATAAATGCCTCCACGTTAGTCACCCAGACGGTGAGGCAGATTTCCTGAGGCCAGTTCCACAAATTGGGATGAAATACCTCCCGATATCCCAAAGGGAGAGCACGGCAAAGCAGGAGTGGGCAAAAGGCAGAGAGAACAGTTTCCAGTAATGGGAAAAAAGAATCGCAATGGCAGGTCTCCCTTTGGCTTACTTCATATATAACCTGTACTAGGACTGAATCCGTGATAGGTTTTATGTGTCATCTGGCAGTTCTGTGGAAGAAACATGGTATTAATGAAGTGCTTCCAACTCTTGAACTTTCTCCTGTGCTTTCTTGAACACCCATCTTCTGGTGTCACTGTTACACAAAGATCTCCATTAAAATGAAATTATCACTGTTGTGGGTGGAGAAGAACCTGTAGAAACACAAACATCCTCAGCTTAGAAAACAAGGCAGGTAACTAGTGTTAAAGTCCCGGCCCAGGCCCAGGAAAACTCTGACATCTTCCAACAGTCAGGATTTCATTCTTAATAATTTACCTGTTTGGACTATTCTGCTACTGTTAATCTTAAGGGATTAAATCACTTTATTTTATGTAACAACCTTAGTGAAAGAACCATAAAATTATTCACAACAGCAAATCATTACACACAGTAAAAAAGTGGGAAGACAATGAAAAGCACAGCGTAGTAAGTACTCCTTACCTTAAATGCAGCACTACTCAGAAGCTCACTACCCTTCACAGAAATATAACATCTGTGTTATTTTCAGAAGTAGTTATCCAACAAATAAAAATTCAGTTTTATTCTCTCAGTATAGTGCAAGAAAGAAAATTTGCTTCTAGGAATGTATTTAAACCTAGCAGTTCAATTAAGATAAATTTTTAATAACTGACCTTGTTTCCCAAAGAATTTTAAGTTCAGACTTCAAACAGTGATTAAAGAACTGTGTATCTGATACTCAATTTTTAGTTTTCACCTGTATGAAAAATGAACGTCTGGTCGAACTGTAAATAGGACTTGTGACATTGTAAACAGCCAGTTGATAAATCTGTGCTCAAACAGTAAAACCTCAGTTCCCTGCCAAAATAATTAATGCTCACAGCAGACCGATCCAGGATATCACAACTGGGGTTCTCGCAGACTTGCATGTTACGTATCAAGAAATGTTTTGTGAGCATTGTTTTGCGTAGTCTCTTATAGCTTTATTCCAGAAGGCAATTGTCTGCCACTTCTTCATGTCAAAGAGACAGCATCTGCAAATCTGCACAAGCACTGTGAGCAGGAGACTGACTTATTTACATGTTTTGAGAATACAGAAATTCCGTATTTGTTTAACTGCCACAGAAACAACTCCTACTAACACATGACAAGGCAAGCATTTCTTAGTACACTGAACAGCAAATACGTTGACGGAGAAAGAGTTTCTTTAAATTCTAAGTCCTGATTCTCTTAATCATTCTGAATATTAAATAAAAGTAACTGACCATATCAGTTATTCTATTGTTAAACTTCTCGTAGGAATGGGTTGCTGCTACTGCCAAGACATGAAATTATTTTACTAAATGTCAAAAATATAATGCGTGTAAACAAATTGAAAATAAGTTTAAAAACTGAGGTTTTTCTGAGCTCCCTTTTCTTCAGCTGTGTTAGTCAATGGAGAGTTTGCTTACTTTGCACACAGGGCTCATTACAGGAGAGGAACGCTGGAGACGAGAGGGAGTCAATTTCAGCAGGAGTGCTGCCAGGCTGATTTTTGTTGGTGGCGGGTTTGGGTGATTGGTGTGGGGTTTTTTTTAATTACTGTGTTCAGGTCTGTATCTTCTGTGTCTTACCACAGTGTGAAGTTACAGTGGTTATAGAATCATTCTGGATTCCTTTTGCAATGGAAACAAAGTACTAATGCTCACAGGACAGGTGACATATTTAAGTGAGGAAAGATATAGTAAAGGATGCTTTTCCTAAATCATTTTGTGAATTACTGTCTTGACTGACACAGTCACACCTGTGAACTGTGGGGGCTGGAATGCTGTGTCTCCAAGGAAGATGCCGAAAGAGCAAAAGTAAGAGTCACACAAAAATAAAACAGCCCTTAGTTTGGGGTTGATTAGTTTCTTCGTTTTGCTAGTGAATCCCTATGTGCTGCTTGCTACCACAATGGAGACTTTGCATCTACATCTCGCTAAACGAAATGAATGTAAATGCTCAATGAATATTTTATCAATCTGTCATTTATGCCAAGCTTCATTTCATCAGTTTTCCTATATATGAGACCTTGAAGAGCCTATGAATTTGAGGTAAAAGCATCCAAGTGAAGACAGTCCTTGAGTACATTAGATTTATAGAAGAACAGTAGACTTACATGAAACTCTATAACGTTACTGGCATTGAAGTATTAAAAAACAACTGCTCTCTACAGGCAAAAAAAGAGAAAATGGTTGGCCTGACTCTTACCATCTGTAATGCATGCCCAAGAACATCTTCTAAAAGCTTCTCCAAAATTTTGAATGCAGTTCAGAAATACCTCCCCCCACCTCACCCCCCATCCTCCCCCATATCCACATTTTCTGTCTACAAGTAAGACTAAGGTGAGATGCGTCCAAAAAACTGAGCGGGAACCTGGACACAAAGACACTGCAAATAACACGGGGAGCCTAAAGGGCAGCATTAAGTATGTCTCCCTATATTTCGTTGCCTTGCAGAGATACCAGGAGCAAGGTATAATGAATCGCGATTGCTGCCTGTCCTGACATACGCCACCTACCCCCCACCCCCTGCCCCTACGGTAACTGCAGTAAAGCCCCTAATTTGAGCAGCCTTAGTGGTAGGTGGGTCGGCTGCTTTTCAGCAGGGGGGCACACAACAGTTCCTTTTTATGTTTTTGTTTTAAGTATCTGTTTCTGCAAGCCTGTTTATATCTCAGGCATCTTCTGTAGAGCTGAAAGGTTCAGTTCAGTAGGCAGAGGTTCAGTTCCTCTGGCATGGTAGGGAGGTGGTGGAATTCAGCCACTCCAGTTTGGTCCAGCTGCACAATTGGGTTTATAATGCAGTCTTCAGATTTTTAGCATTTAAAATGCCAGAGCTGATAGGGAGTCCACTCCCCAGAGCTCATGTCAAACTATAAGCCTAACATGCCACATGTGTTGGCTTGTCATTACAACCTCATAAAAATGAGAGACCCCCTGAACTTAATGTGATTATAGTTTAATAAATAAAATACAGTTTTCTTGATCACAGAGGTGTGGTGAAGGAGCTATAGACGGTTCCACAGCTACAGCCATTTTGTCAAAGGAGCTACAGATGCCAGAGTGAGGTGGTAACTCCTTGTTCGGTTTCCACAGGAGAGGAAGGGCAAGTAAGTTGTAACAATCCCCTGAAAGGATTCCACTTCGTTATCCATATTTCACAGTATAAATTAGAGTCACAGTAAAAACTGAATGATGTTTTGGGGCAACTTTCTGTCTTGCCTGGATGCTGCTGCCAATTTCTTTTAGAGGCTTTTCCCCTTCTGTGCAATCATACAAACAAAACTACACTAGTCAGCCTCCCTAGAAAAAGAGATTTGCTGGGGACTGAAGACTTATCAGGAGTGTGATGACAAGGCCTCTGAGCAGAACACCTTAATGACAGCCTGTAATTTTATAAAATGTTTGGATTAAAAGCAGCATTTGAAATAAACTTTAGGTTTGGAGGTCACCATTTTCTTTGAACTTCACTTCAAATAGTATGTTGTGCTGCTAAACCCAGCAGAGTGGCTAGGCAGCCTGCTTCACTAAAGGCGAGTTTAAAATTACAGGGCCCAAAGTTAAATTTACATACCACAGGCCCCAAGTATATTTACCATCTTATGCAAAGATTACATGACTATTATAAACTGCAAATCCTTTCTAAAAAGCTCACATGCTGCAGCAAGGAATGAACTTTACTGGTCCTCTGGTAAATTTTACACCTTTTTCCAGAGTACAGAGACGGTTTCAGTTTGCCATCAGACATATGTGTGTATTCAGCACTCTTCGAAGTATTTTAACTTGCGGGGTGGGCTGGGAGGCGGGGATTGGTAAGGTTTTTTTGGCACTTCCAGAGAGACTCAATAAAAGTGGTATTAACTGGAAGGGTTTTCTGCCAGTTCAGAAGTGTTTCCAAAATGCAACTAAATCCAGCCCCTTGGCTGCATTTTTATTATTGCCTTAGTTGGATTTGTGTTACACAAATGTGTACACAAATGTGCAACAGAATCAACACGTAGATCGACAGTAACACACTGATCAATTTATTTGATGTGGCAAAGGGGAGACAACCTTGATCCCTCCTTAACAACTCAGTTTGCAATGCTGCGTGTTGCAGAAGGCACTGCTGTTCGGCTGACAAGGCTGAAGATCTTTCTCCCACGAAAACTGATGGCCCTGCTAGAGAGCTGACCTCATTCCTCTTACAGAAGACAAAAAAATGCTTCAACAAAGATGTTCAGAAGGTGAACTGCAGGCTCTCCCGGTCTCTAGAGTAAACCTGAACCACAGTGGGCTTCCTCAGTGTCAGCTCATGCGCAAGTGACAAATACTTCTGAACAATGTGCTTTGAGTATGTAAGCATGTGCGCCCGTGTATGTGCACGCACCCATTTGCACACAACACAATCTAGAAGGTAGACCGTCTTGCATTTGAAGTTTAGGTAAGGTCCACCTGGAATTGAATCTGGCAAGGGATGTCAAGGACAACAAGAAGGGCTGCTTCAACTACATCAGCAGCAAAAGGAAGGCTAGGGCTAATGTGGGACTGCTGCTGAATGAGGTGGGTGTCCTGGTGATGGAGGATGCGGAGAAGGCAGAGCTACTGAATGCCTTCTTTGCTTCAGCCTTCAGTGCCAAGGCAGGCCCTCAGGAGTCCCATGCCCCGGAGGTAAGAGAAGAAGCCCACAGAGAGGATGACTTTCCCTTGGTCAAGGAGGACTGTGTGAGGGATCGCTTAAGCGATCTGGACATCCACAAATCCATGGGCCCCGATGGAATGCACCTACGAGTGCTGAGAGACCTGGCGGATGTCATTGCTGAGCCACTCTCCATCATCTTTGAAATGTCCTGGAGAACAGGAGAGGTGCCCAAGGACTGGAGAAAAGCCAGTGTCACTCCCATCTTCAAAAGGGCAAGAAAGAGGGCCCAGGGAACTAAAGGCCGGTCAGCCTCACCTCCATCCTCGGAAGGATGATGGAGCAGCTCATTCTAGAGGCCATCATCAAGCAAGTGGAGGAAAAGAAGATTATCAGGAGTACTCAACACGGATTCACCAAGGGGTAATCATGCTTGATGAATCTGATTGATAGCTTTCTACAATGGTGTGACTGGCTGGCTAGATGAGGGAAGAGCTGTGGATGTTGTCTACCTCGACTTCAGCAGGGCCTTCAACACTGTCTCCCACAACATCCTCCTAGGGAGACTCGGGAAGTGTGGGCTGGATGAGTGGTCAGTGAGGTGGACTGAGAACTGGCTGAATGGCAGAACTCAGAGGGCTGTCATCAGCGGCGCTGAGTCTAGTTGGAGGCCGGTAACTAGTGATGTCCCCCAGGGGTCAGTACTAGGCCAAGTCTTGTTCAACTTCTTCATCAATGACCTGGATGAAGAGTTAGTGTGCACCCTCAGCAAGTTTGCTGATGACACCAAACTGGGAGGAGTGGTGGATAAACTAGCAGGCTGTGCTGCCATTCAGCGTGACCTGGACAGGCTGGAAAGCTGGGCAGAGAGGAACCTGATGAAATGTTGAACCTTGAAAACAAGGGCAAGTGCAGGTTCCTGCACCTGGGAAGGAACAACCCCATGCACCAGTACAGGCTTGGGGTGGACCTGCTGGAGAGCAGCTCTGCGAAAAAGGATCTGGATGTGCTGGTGGATTACAAGATGACCATGAGCCAGCAGTGTGCCTTGGTTGCCAAGAAGGCCAATGGGATCCTGGGGTGCATTAAGAGGAGTGTGGCCAGTAGGTCGAGGGAAGTTCTCCTGCCCCTCTACTCAGCCCTAGTAAGGCCCTATCTGGAGTACTGTGTCCAGTTCTGGGCTGCCCAGTTCAAGAAAGATGAAGAACTACTGGAGAGAGTCCAGCGGAGGGCTACAAGGATGGTGAGGGGACTGGAGCATCTCTCCTGTGAGGAGAGGCTGAGGGAGCTGGGCTTGTTTAGCCTGAAGAAGAGAAGGCTGAGAGGGGACCTTATAAATGTTTACAAATATCTCAAGGGTGGGTGTCAGGAGGATGGGGCCAAGCTCTTTTCAGTGGTGCCCAGCGAAAGGACAAGGGGCAATGGGCACAAACTGAAGCACAGGAAGTTCTGTCTGAACATGAGGAAGAATTTCTTCCCTCTGAGAGTGACGGAGCACTGGAACAGGCTGCCCAGGGAGGTTGTGGAATCTCCTTCTCTGGAGATATTCAAGACCCGCCTGGACAAGGTCCTGTGCAGCCTGCTGTAGGTGACCCT
>Ga0065711_1002813_pt1 | contig 31482 bp, 18 predicted proteins | sample Hoacrofraction12_FD_59098 | JGI IMG/M metagenome (GOLD analysis project Ga0065711, IMG submission 59098) | Hoatzin crop microbial communities from Cojedes, Venezuela - Epithelial fraction 12 v2 (version 2) | ecosystem: Host-associated > Birds > Digestive system > Esophagus > Crop | place... | reverse complement strand
AAAAAAAAAAAAAAAAAAAAAAAATTTTTAATTGCTCCAAGCCTCTCTTCTTTCACCTGCAAAATCGGGGTAAAATCTAAAATCTATGAAGACATTTACAAGGCATTTTCAAATATATATTTTTAACATATATAAGATAACATATTCTAAATACATGCATTGCACAGATTACCCTATACTTTCCCAGTTTTCATGTGCAGGATTGTGTGTCCCAGCAATGTTCCCAGCAACTGCCAGTACCTCAGAAATCCTCCCACTGATGCAGCAGCCAGCTTGTCCTTCCACAGCAAGTCACAGGAAAGAAGGCAGCCATTGCATGAACTTTTTACTACCCTAGCCATCTCTTGCTTTCAGCAAATTCCTGTTTTCTCTCCATTTACTTCTGAGAGGCATGTGCAGACAGAAAGTACCTCCAGCCAACTCTGAGGCCATCCTTTTTTCTTATCCAAGAAAAACAATTTCAGTCTTCTATTTGTCTTTGGCCACTGGGACAAACTTCAATTTTCTTCTACAAAGTATAGAGCTGTGTGCCTGCACTGAACAGCCAGGGATGCCCCTGGGCTGGAGATTAGAGTACGACATAACAGGATTTTTTATTGCACTTTGCCTCCATCTGCTGCCTTCAGCAGTATTGCCCTCATATAAACCACTGCCTGCGTCGTCAGTTGCTGCCTTACAAAATTAGAGGGGAAGACTTCTCCCTGACATAAGTCTCTGACTAGCTGTCATTGCAGTAGCATCTGAAGGACTCAACCAGATGGTCTAGAATAAAGGAAAAGACTATTAACAAGTGTGCAGAAGTACAAAGCAATGCAACAAGAAAGGAGGAATTTAAAACCAAAAATGCTTGAAAGGGGTCAAGTTTTCCTCCTTGTGCAGTAATAATTCTTAGACTAGACCATTGAAAGATCACCTGCCTTGCCATGGAAAAATTATTCTCTTTTTTCACAGACTAAAATTACTTGAATCAGCCTACACATTCAGTCTTCTATGGCCATTCACAAGCAATAAACATCCGCTTATCCTGAAGGGTCTTCTGACATAAGAATTTTATATGCTGAGTCTCAGTTAACACCGAGGATGAATTTTCCTTCCAGATCACACTGAAATTGTAATTTCCATCATTTGAAACACTCTAACAGTGACACAGGGCACATTCTTCCTCAAATGCCATTTCTGGAAAATGACACACAAATACTTGAGGAATACTCTCTTATTAAGCGGTGACGACAAGTTAGGTCCTTATAGATACACAACCACTCATTAAAAAAGAACTCATTATCTTATTTCTGTATTTCTAATGTCATCAGTCATCCTTAATGATATCCCTAAAAGCCATTTCTGTGCAGATGTTACCATTAATTATAAGTGTCCTCCAAGCCTAATTTCTCAGGATGCAAAATCATTTAACTACAAATCACTAATATTAACATAGGAGACCACATAGGTGCTTAAAATTGGAGCTGATCTGAGCTGACTTTAGGCTTTCCATCTTTTCAGTGACATTTTGGCTGAACCAGACAAAAGAGTCTTTTGTATTAGTAGTAGGAGCACCTGATCTATTTTGAGGAGCAAAGATAAGTAGCCTTCACAGAATGTTATGCTGTCTAAAAATAGACTTTTAACTGTGCATTTTGCAAGATGATTTCTTCATTTGTAATTTGATGTTGCAGCCAACTGTAAATTTTTTGCCTGAAATATTTATTGTGTTGATTATTATGAAAAAAACTTCCTTTGGGGATATTGAATTTTTTTGATTCATTTGATCTGAACTAAACTATTTATTTTAAAATCTTTGCAAATATCATAGCAAACGTAAAACTTCCTCAGCTACAGATGCCTACACTTTTCCAATAGGTAGAATCAGTCTTACAATACAGTCCGTGCAACACATAGACAACATAATCAATCCAAAGTTTACATCTCATATAGTAACACAGCTATGTTATTCTTTCTTTCCATAATCTGCACACATCTCCATAAATAAAAACACGCATTCATAGCAGATGCAACAAAACAAATACACATACATTTATGTGTGGACACATAAAACTGTGGACACATAAAAAACATTTATGTCCAGTTTACCATATTTATTAGTCACAATTGACACATAGTCGCCATAATCCTAAAATCTAGTAAATGCTTTGAACAAGATAAACTTAGTTCCTGGTCTACCTGCCCCAAGTTTCCAGATCAGTTTTTGTTTCTTGTAATTACACTATCATTTTCAACAAGTGTTTTTCCTCTTCTGCTCTGCAGAAGACCCTAACAAACAACAGTGAAAACTGAGTATGGATTAAATATTTCCCTTTTATGATACAACTGTCCACAAAACTATTCCATAATTTGTGAGCTGTGCCATCATACACTTTTTTGAGAGTATCTAACCCTTAGCAATATTGCAGTGGAAACAAGCAGAAATTTGCTAGTTACTGGAACAGCAGGGAAAGGAAGGTACAGCCTTAACTCTGCTCCCTGAAAAGCACAGGTATAAATCACTCCTCACCAATGAAAAAGGAGGAAATTCCTTGGCAGTATAGACACAGGACTCATTATGAAATAGATGTGATCACTAGAAGTTAACTGTAAAACCATAGGGGTAAAAAACCAACAATGTTATTTTCACATTGACAGTGTGAGAAAGATGAGATATTAAAACAAAATCCATAGCTAAACAATTCTTTAGAGGTTCTGTTGCTTGGGAGGGAGGTGGGTGGTTATAGAATACAATACACCAATTATAGAATATGGACTTTTTTTTACAGTGAAACTGGAACATACCCAATTAGAGACAGTTAGCTGGGGGTTTTGTATACAAAAATTTAAAAGTATTGATATGTACCTCAAATGTCAGGAGTATAATTTGAAAAAACAAACAATGTTGTTGATAGTTCTAGCTATTTGCAAGTGCTAGTAGGAAATACTAGCACATTATTTTGTTTTACAGCTAGTTATTCCTTCAATAAATAATCTGGAAACATGCTGAATGCAACTTTGCAGTGATGTGATAAAAATCATAAACATTTAGCTGGTTTATTATTTGTTGTGCCTTCTTGTACACAAGTCCATTTTGAAGGCAGAGGAGAAAAGATATTAAGATAAAATTATTGTCATAGCTTAAAACTCCACTAAGTGTAAATTATTTAAATGGGCTGAAAATTATTGTTAATTACCATTTTAGGTCAGCTTTTCCTCTTCTGCACACATAAAATAAGTTTTTTGCCTGGCTTTGCAAATGCTCACCAAATATATTCTCTCTACAGGAACTGTTGGAGTGTTCAGTGGATCAAACTAGTCATAGAGGTCTGTGTTCCTGCAAATCTGGTGTGTATACATTTCACTTTAGGCACATCAGTTGTGACATGAAACTCATAAAAGGGATGATACACACAACACTGAATATATTGGTAGTAATATATGCTCTTAAAGTTTTCCACATAATAGGTTTTTAATGGGTATTGTATTGAGGAAGCGATTTAAAAATAGAAAGGTACCATAAGTGATTTAAATACTTTGATGTACTATTTCTAATCTAGCCTCTTCTTTTATAGCCTGTCCTTATATTTAAGTAAGTTTATGATACTGAACACAAAAAAGAATTTATGTTCATATATTTAAGTTCATTTGGGTAACTGTGCCTGAACTTAGACTTATATTTTTGATAAACAAAACAAAAATAAACTAATAAACATATCATTCCATTATTCTGAGCTATGACATTTTGCACAGACTAAATACAGTAGAAATGGATCAAAAAGATAGCTTTCATATGTAATAAGCTGGTTTACTCCTCTTGTAATAGTATATATATAATAGTATATATATATATAATCAGAAATTAGGCAGAATTTTTAAAAAGAGTAAAATTTCTATGAAATGGACTTTTTGTAGTTGTTTGAATCCCAACCTAAAACCTTTAACCTTGAAAACCACAAGGGAATCAGCTGGTTTATTCTACCTTAGAATTAGAAATTCTGTTCCCATCTGAAATACACAGATTTTACCTTCTATCATTATAGCTCTATAATAAATAAAGACTTTAAGATATTTTTTTTTCCTTTTTCCTTTCCGACTTCCTAATGTTGTCAGAAAAAAATAGTCACAATTTTATCATCTGACAATTCTCCTCCAGAATACAATCAACGAAACATGGAAATTTTGGTTTACTCTGTAGCTACCATATACAGTGAATAAACTCCATATGGCCTACAAAGTAAAAATTAAGAAAATGGGACTAGAGAATAAGTATCCATTCTGCTTTAAAAAAAATATGCACTTGATTACTTCAGTGAATAATTTTATTGGCTTATCTCAAGAGAAATATCTTGATCTTTCTCTTACTTTACCCTCCTTTTTTTCTAACTATTGTCCCATAGATCTCAGCAGAATTACCTGCTGTTCAGGTCTGGATCCAGCCACTGCCAGAGGCTAGACTCCTGTTTGAAGAGCTCTGGCCTTTGGAGAGGTATCCATTTTCTCACTGTAAGACAGAAGAAAAGCAGACTCTGCCTGGCTTGTCAAAGGAGGAACCTGCTAGCAACGAATATGAAGTATGTCTGGCAATAGTGCATGTAATGAAACAGATGTACAGAAACGCCACCTTGTTTAAATTGCTGAGTTGGTCTCTCAGGACTCTAAGTCTCTGGAGTTTAAGACTGTACCTTATTCTGATGCCGTGACTATAGCGCTGCTCAGCAGGAGATTCTGGTGTCAATGACAAAGCCAGAATGACAACCAAAGTTGAAGAACAATTTCCAACATGACATAGGAGCCTTCATTTCCTTACATTAGACATTCTTCCAGGTATGGACTTAATAATGCAACAGGAGCAGGACTGTCACCCACTTCTGATCAGGATAAAGAATTGGTTTGGGGTTAACCCAGCTAAAGATTCAGTATTAGTTCTGGCAAAGCTAGGATCTTCCAAGTTTTGAAGTTCAAAAGAAAAGTAACAGAAAGATAACATTTCAAAGGCTCCTATTAGTGAGTTTACAGATTATTTAACTCTTCAAACGTTCTATGAAAAGATCAAAAGTGCTGTCTCCCAGGTGACAAAGATTGCAGTAGGCCAGTTGGGGACATTCCATTAATAGGCATTAGACCAAGCCCTGTGTCTTTCTTTTAAGTTTGAGGCTCCTCAGAACCCAGATTTCTCCAGACACCTTTATCTCAGCTTCTGTCTCTCTGGACTCCCACCCCTGGTAAGCACTCCACAGCCTTCCCCTTTTATGACCTTCAGTGAATTTGTAGCTTCACTATCCTAAGTTACACAGTGATATATATTTAGCTAGATGTTTCATTGCACAGGGATTTTTTACGCCTTCTTCTGAAGCACCACATGTGGAATACTGCCAGAGACAAGACATTGGATCAGGTAAACCTCATTCCCTGAGGTGAACGGGGAATCCTCTTAGGTACATTGCTAGTCTCAGTTTCTGGTACGGTGTCTTTTCAGGAAAAATATTGGGTGCTGGTCCTCCTAAACCCTTCATCATCCAAGTGTCTAATTGTTATATTGCATCTAGATGAAAACACTTCATACTGAAATGTAATGCACTAAGTCAAAGAAGCAAAGGAGAATCAAAATCAGAGAATGTTATGCAGGCCAGTCATGTACAGAAAGAGATGCAGAGCCTGTCATAGTAGCACTCACATCTCCAAAGAAGTGGAACTGTCTTTAGTGGGAGGAATTTCAAAACTGCCTCCTGAATAATTTACCTTGCTGAGAGAGAACAGAGAAGAGACTGAATGTACATGAGGTGTCCGAATGACTTTGAGAAAAAAGATTGGCTATGAAACCTCAACTATTTCACCAGGAACTGTTGCTTTCTTGGAAGCTCAACCTGAGATGCACAAAATCAAGGGAAAGAGAATTGCTGACTACCTACATCAATCTGTTCAAATAAAAGAGACACTTCATAGGTTTTAATTTGGTAAAAAATACCTTAGATTTTCTTACATTACTTAACTTACTTTTTTTTTATAAAAATCTTTACCTGTGTGGTCTCTTTCTAACATTCTGTTTTCATATTACTGTATCATAATTTGAGTTAAAGATAATGGGATTATAACCATTTATTCTTCAACTAATGGTATGGCAGATGTGAAACTGGGTGAAGTAGGACCTATTAACAAGTGTTCAGCTCCCCTCCACATCATCCTAGGCTGTCCAAAAACTAGTAGGCTGTAACAAAGTAGTGTCTGCACAGACTGACTGTAGAGTTGGTATCCTAAGACTCCTATGCAGAAAAAGAATTTTCTAGTGACCAACAATAGCCAAGAAAGCCAATGGGCACATGGCAAAGATGTGAAGCACACCTGATCCTACAGAATAAAAAGGAAATTTGTAACAATTGAATTCTTGGGGCCAAGGAGATCACTAGGTCTGATGCCATAAAACCACTTCTTTTTCCCAACTTAGACTGTGAACGACTCTGTGGGAAAAGTTCTGCCTCACAGATGACTGAGGATTATAGCACCTACTTGGGTTCCTGTCACTACAAGAGCCTCAAATACTGCTCTTTTCTGCCTTGACTTAATCTCCTGCTCAGTCTGAAATGCTTTATACAAAGTGCTTGGTCTTGAAAGGGATATTTGGGTGAAGTATATCTATTGTGATAAACCAGAGATATGGCAAAATATTCTACAATTTCCTTCTGAGTTGTGACTTTCTGAAATCCAAGCTACCCAATATGAATCCATGAGGATATACGGAGTGTTAAGTCTACGCACCTTCCTCTTTCCAGGTTGCAGATAAATTGTGATTCTGTCTTCATTTATCCATAGCACGTACCCAGAATCCTTGGTGGTTTGAAGTGGCAGAGATCCAGATAAATAGCTTGGGGTGCTACTGCAGCAGGTAGTAAAGAGAAAGGATCATGGCCACCAGTTATTTACAAGTAAGAATGGACCAGTCTGGGAATGCAGCCTATGTGCTAGCACTTGACATGAATACACCCTATCTGAATGATCCAGGACAACTTATTATGAAATAACAGACATAATTACACAATTAACAGACATTACACAATTAACAAGGAAGCTGTCTTGATAAAACACTGCTAGCTTAAAAAAAAAAAAACACCCAAAAAACAACAAACTGATAGACTTGCTTTTGCAGACTGTTTGACAATGGAACAATTTATGTGGAATTGATTTCTTAGATAGGATGGATGCTTTCCATTTCCTCACAAATGCAGATGGCTTAATGGTTTAAGCATTATTCACTCCCTTCTGGATTGGGCTGATAACAGCCTAATAATGTGAGATCTATTCAGGTTCTCAAAAAATTCTGGATTTTGCTTTGTTTGAACTCTAATTATGAATTCATTTGGGCTGAATAAATCCATTATTTTCTCAGAGATTTTGCTGTGGAAAATCTCTTTAATAAAATACAACATCTGAGATCTTGAAATATGCAGAGGGTTTTTCTTGCAATTCCAGAGTACAGAAAGCCTTGAATGTTTACCAAAGACAGTGATGCATGTTCTATTCCATCTCCCAAAAACACTTCCTCCTCCAGATTTACGGTTACTAAGAACACAGAGCAATTTTGATCAAAAGAAGCAGCAGCTGTAAGAGAAAAGTGTTCATTTCTGATATTGCCTCATCTGGGCTAGAAGGGAGGTAATAGAATAACTTTATTATACCAGATGCAGTGAAGGGCTTTATTTCGTTTAATCTGGAGAACAAAGGAATTTGTCACATAGAGAAGATGAAAATAATCTTGTTCTTCTCACCACCACCCAGGCATGATGGTTATTGGCTGAGTCCACAGAAGCTGCAGTTTATGATGACTATTTACGAACATTCTCCTGTATGGCTGTCCTAAGAGGGCTGGTATTTTTCTATGCTCCAGAGACATCTTCTGTTGAAAGGTTATTTTTGTTTGGTATTTGCTGGAAAGTATTTGTTTTGGGAATGTGTGCATCTGGGATTTGTGGTAGGCTCGAAGTTTCAACTGTGCACCATAGCATACTATTTGTTCGTTGGTACACACTTTATATTTAAGTTGGAATTCATTAATGCTTATTCTTAGAACCTTCTGCATGCCAAAGCCACTCTTGATGTGATGTACACTGACAACAAACAGTGGCCACAGATGTTTGGGTTTTGGTTTTTTTTACTCCATATCCTTTCAGTGATAGTATATATACCATGTAATTTATTTGTATGAACTTAGCTTTGAGGTTTGTATATTCTGTAATTATATTTACACCATTAATTCAAGATTACGTCTCTAGGTGAAGTCCTTTTTAAGCAGGAGCTTTGGGCAAAGCTAATCGATACAATTCATCCATGACATTTTTTTGACAAGTAGATTTTAAATGCCACTGTTTCTGACATGTTAATATATTACAACTTCTTATGATGAGAGGTAATATTTCTACAGAATGGAAAGGAGGGAAGAAACAAACCCAGTATTTACCAATGAAAGAACATCAGGCAAAGATATTAAGTGTGTTTTCTAGAACACAGAAAAGGAAAAGCACAAGTTATTCATTCCTTTTCCTCTAAAAGGAGAGTGATAAGTAATAAATTGTTTTCAATGGACTGGCAGGTTTATTAACATATATTTGGCTCACTCCACAGCCAGGAAAGTGGGATCCAGATCATGTCCCTTCAAGTAGAGTGTTCAGTGTCATGATACCAGGTTGTTCCCATTCCAAGTCAGGAGAGAGTACACGGGGGGCAAGTACTTCAAAGTAAGATACAAAGATAGTGTGTCTGCAGCCTAAAAGTACACAGACCAGAAGTGCCAGACAACTCAAATCTTGTAGCTTTGACTGACCATATAGATATCTTTCTGGAAAAAAAAAAAAGACTTTATGAAGATGAGTGCATAACAGCCATAAACAGCTCTCATGCAGAAGTAATGACACAATCCCAGGAGAAAAGAAGAAAGATTTTGGGACACAGGCAGTCTAGCAGTTAGACCCTTGCCTGAATTCAGCTCCGTCATTCATCAGTAGAAACTCTCTTAGTACTCAGCATGTTTCCACTATGTGTTTCTCCTATTTTCTGGCGTCTTGAACATAGGACTAGAAACCAGCACTAGTGACAGAAATCCCAGGTAAACCATAGGTAAATGTCCCTTTGAAAAGCAAAACAATACGCCCTCACACAGACACTCACAAAATATGGTTAGGCATAATTCTTTCTAACACCCTTTTTGTATCCCAAATTGCAAGAATAATCCTGTCTCAGTGCACTACTTCTGGTCTAGCTGGAATCACACTTCTTATTACGGCTAACAATGTAGGAGTCACTTCATTTTCAGGATCTTCACAGCACTTGCAATCTTCTCAGTTTCCTTAGTTTTCAAGGCCACAGAGGTGAAGCATGATTACAGGGGCTTTGTAGGTAGACAGCACAGCAACTGGAAGGACCTCTGATGGCCCCATAATGACCTAATACCACTTGAAATCCTGCCTATTCAGTGTTTTTGTCACTGACTCCCTGCCTGCAAGTTATTTCTTTTAGACCCTGAAAGGCAGATCTTACTTCCTCTTCACACTTTTTAACTGAAATGTCTTGTTTCATTCTCCTAGATCCTCTCTCTCAGCATTTACTCCTTCCCACCAGTTACTATATTGGAAAGAAACAGAACGTCTTTACAACAAGATGAGAGGGTTTATCAAGCACTGAGAGGCAGTGGCTGCTAGTTCAGAGAACAGAAAATTACAAAAAATGTTCTGAAATATGCATTCGTGGTGCACAGTGTCCTGTGCCTGAGGAATTGCATCTACTTTCTCCATTAAATGCACAGAAACACAAGGCCTATCAGGTCCACACTATTAATGCTACAAATCATATGTTATGGCCCTAACTATCAGAGTTGCCTAACTCTGTCTTCGTCACTAAAGTAGGAATTCGGTATAAAATCACTGCCAAAATCCTTGTGTTCTGTTAAATAAGCTAAAACGAAGTCATGCTTTTGCTAGATTAAACTGAACAGTTAGCAGCATGTTCTTAACTGAAATTCTTTTGTGCTTGGCACAGGAGAGCTGAAACATCTTTTCTGAAAAAGATAAAATGCATCAAAAATCAGACTGTAATTCAGTAATACTTTTGGCTTTTGTGTAAAAAGCACTGGCTGTTTCTGCTCATCCATAAGCTAGTTATTTCCTTGTGCTGATTTCATTCACATTGGTATAAATTTCTGTTATATTTAAACACATTTGTTAGGTATGTAGTTCCCAATTCTGGAAAGTTCTTCCTACCAATAGGATGTTAAGAACAGTAATCGCATCGTTTCCTGGATCATAGCCATCCCAAGGAAATTAATAATAGTCCTTACACCCAGCCTAACTTCACTGATTCCAAAACTTCCCTTCTTATTATTCTTTATTCCCCATTCCTCCTGTTTCATGGGCTACCAGTCTGCTTTTAAACCACTTCTATTAGAAGACACTGATGTGGCCAGGGCATCTTCTTCCTCCGCCACCGAACCTGCAGTGTCACACTGCACTGGCGCTGGATAAACGGGGCAGCGCCCAGGTTCCGGCACCACTGCTGTGGGTCAGGGGCAGCAGCACCTGGAAGCAAGCGAGCAGGCATTTGTCAAAGTTCGAAATGCAACTTTCCGAACTCACGAACATCCATATGAGTGTGGAATTGGAAAAGATGACCTCCTGCGGGCCTGTCCAACTTGAATTATTTTATCATTCTAAGAACAAACTGAAAGCAAAGGTATTCAAAGAATGGTGATTTTTCCCCTGAAGTGTCAGTGCTATAAAGCCACAGAGCCTGCTCTAGATCTGAAACTCTAGCTGCTTCTTTCTTTCCCTATACTATTGTGGCTAACAAAAACTGTGAAACCAGAATCTAGTAAGAAATTGATGATACATGAGCCAAGAAAAGATCAAATTATTTATCTTCTACACATTGCAGTCCTTGGAGACAAACTTCTGCTGTATACCACTTATACAAAAACTGTGTTTCTGGAAAGAAAAACTTTAATATTAATCTCTGACTATCATGCCTCAGGCTGGGCTAGCAGTTTCATGAATGAACAGAGCACCTTCAAGAAATAGAGAAAATTTTCAGCTGGCACAATTGGAATTCTTCCATATTGAGGATACATTTGATTTCTACTTTCGTGTCTGCTGAGAACCTGAATGAATCCGATGAAGAAGACTCAATAAAGAGTCAGAAAAATTGATGGATGACCATGTGTCTCAATGAAAAAGAGGAGAGTTTCACAGATCTTGTTGAAGCAGACAAGCATCAGGTAGGAGGTAAGTCCAAACTAGTGACGACAAGAGGACCAGTCCTTGCCTAGGAAGGACTCTGCTTGGAGGAGGATCTCCCAGGATTGTGATGTGCAACTTCCCATTTCTCTAATTAGCCATACCACCCAGTGAGAGCGAAGAAGCAAAACTGATTGACATTAGAGAGAATAAGTGGTAAGCTAGGATGGGATTTCCAGTGATTCTACAAGCAGGAGAAAGCAGCTGATGATAAATTGTTTTAAGCACTGGGAAAAATCTGGAAGGGGCAGCTGTGGACTCCTTTGAATTTACCAACTGACCTGATCATAATTCTTTAATCTATGGTCAGCAGGCTAGTGCCTGAGCACAAACGCTGATTCATTACTGCTTCTCTGTAAGCAAGGGTAATACAATAAGAGATGACCATAACGTAAAAACAATTCCCACTCACAGAGCCAGCATTCTATCCCCTCACTTCTCATTTTCACCTCAGATCCTCTTCTGAGAGTGGAATAATCACATACGCGTTGTTTCAGTCCCCTGCCCATGGATAAACTTCATTCTGTTAAAACATAAACATGAGAATGAGTAACACAAACCTGCCCAGTAAATCTGCCTTGTCTCCTATGCACGTAGAAGCTGCTTTCCCAGTTACCTTGCAAAGAGTGGTTTGTCCTTCGCTGTAGGCTATGAGGAAAATACCTATTTGGCTGACTCACTTTTCTCAAGCCCAAAAAGATACATTAGCAATCCTCAGGGGGTGAGCAGCAGTGGCTCTGGCTAATGATAGCAGACCCAAGGAACCTGCTGGAGAGCTCACACAGCAGACTACTGGCGGCTGTAGCAGATGCTAAAACTTTACAGCCACATTTGATCTCCCCTCCCAGCAGCAAGTTCACACAGCGTAGAAGTCTGGAGAACAATGGGACACTGGTGCATTAAGAGTGTGCAGGATACAATAAAGGACATCCAAACGCCTGCTACTGTGCTATTCACCAGCACGCTCAGCCTAGCCTTCTGCACACCCAGCAGCCTCATGGTTGCACACCAAGGAAAGAAACAAACCAAAATAATGCAACTATTGCTCAAGTTTCATGCTTATTTTTGATTCATTTAATCAAGGAACCGAATTACCATTACTGTTTGTCAGCATTGATGGTGTTTCATGCTTCTGAAAATGCCTTTGCAAAGTGATCTTTCAGTACCGTTGATCTTGGTTTATGAGATCTTATGCAACTTCACAGCTAGAACATTTAAAAGCTTTACAAGATAGGAAGGTGGGAGAAAGGGTCTAGAAACATAGATCATGGGTTACAGTTACAGGAAAGCAAAGCTCAAAATTTCTTAATTTCTTAATGAGTCTTTTATTAGTTTCAGGTGGATTTGTGTCTTCTTTACAATCCACTTTCCATGGATAGTCTAGCAAAAAGTTTAATGGCAGACACAGTCACCAAAACAAGGATTTCTAAAAAATGAGTACAGAAAGTGTGCCTATTATATTTTAAAGTGGCAGTCCCAAATGTCTGTGCTGAAAAATTTATTTTAAATTTTATTGTGAATACCACTAAAGTCTGTGGAGATCATTACAGAGAGCCTAAAGTCAAGGTATATGAATACTGTGATTCATACTACTATTCATTTGCATCACAGTAACACTTAGGAGCCTCATTTATGATCTGTGGACTTTTTTGCGTAAGGCTTCATGCACAAAGAACAAAAACTGATCCCAATATTAATGACAAATAATCTTCATTTGAAGTATATTTTGAATACGCACTACAAATTGCTTCTGAACAAACTACAAGCCAAACTACTCTGTAGACACTGTTTGGTGAATAACACTGAATAATGAATAAATTCTGGAAAATTGCAAGCAGAAAGGCACAGCACGGACCAGATAACTTTTTCCTCATGTTTTGTTCATCCATCTCTCCTCAGCAGGTACTTCTGGGGCAAGTTGCCATGGGTGGTGTTGATTTATTTGATTAATAAATGTCTGTTCACTTACTAAGCAACCAGTGAAATAAAGTCTTCCTGCAAATAAAAATATTTTACATATTATAGTAAATTAAATGGAGTCTTTTAATGCCTCAGTGATGTATTTTTAGTAATCATGTTCCCATCACATAATTTTAATGTAACTAGTTCCATCTTCAAATAATTTCTGAAATAAAAAGGTATAGAATTATAATGTGCTACAGCTGGTGTGAGAAAAATTCTTCTATTCCTCCCATACGAGGTCGGTACCTTCAGGGCTTTAAGCATGATACAGGGCATACTCCTTCCCAGCTAAGCATGATACAGAAGTCATGCCATAAATCCAGTGCAATAGGATGTTTTAGCATCAAAAGCACTTCCAGGTTTATTGTCAACCACACCAAACTTCATTGAATTCACCTCAAAATCTTTCACTTTAAAGTATTCTTTCAATAAAAATATGGTGGGATATCACAGATTGTAGATAAAAAACACATCAACATTTTAAAACCAAAACTTTTTAAAGGAGGAAAGTTGTATAGAAACTAATTTGCTACACATGTTTTACACATACAATACAAAAAGGGGTTTCTACAACAACATATGGAAAGTATCTGAATCAGTAAGACAATGACCTTCATAAATCACTCCAGGTTCCAACTTTAAATTATGTCTTGTTCCCTCTCTCATGGGATATTCACTGCATCTCATACAAACTCATGGTTATGTGTGCACAATATTCCTAGCTTTATAGGGAATGATGTCATATCAACACACAGAGGGTATGTAAAATGAAAAGTAAACACATTTTTACATGATTCTGACCAGATGAACCCACATACTCTACTCTATCACTTCCCTGTGGCTTAAAGGATTTTTTTTCTCTTTGTACCTGATTTATTAAATGGATTTACCAAAACTTTGGGGGATTCCTCTTTAGATTTTATTTATGCAGCAGTGCATGGTGGGTGGCAATGGCCAAGAACAATGTGGGACAGAAATCCCATTTCCTTAACCTCAGGTACATGAAGGTTTCAGGTTCATGCAAGCCAGAATAAAATTGCCCATGAATACAATGACGATTTATGGGATTTTGATCAAAAGCATGTTACAATTCTGTTAAGACAGCTGCCTGTGGCTAGTCTTACCTTTCCCTTCTGGTCATGGACAAACGTAGTCTATAGTATCAGCCTTTTGTTTTGTCTTCAAAAGCTACAACCAGGCATATTCATCTGCTAGAAATAACATAAAAAGAAAGTATATAACTGTAGATGCTCCAATTTTATCTCATGTTTTCAGTAAATGTCTACCTGTTCATCCTGTTTGCATAGTCTCAAATGACCACCTCAAACTATCACAACTTTTCCATTTGATTTTAGAAAATAACATGGTAGCTTTAATTGCCTGTACAGTATGCTCTTCTTCATCTCTAAAGCTTTCTTATCTTGAAGATCTTCAAAGAAAACCTGTAGTAAATTTAGTCAATGATTTAGCAGTCAATACTTAGAAAATAAATGTCTCCAAACCCAAAGTTTAGTTCTACTCATAAAGGTAATAATCTGCACTCAGTACATTCCCATTCAACCGCTGCTAAACACTATTTTCATAAGGTGTGTGTGCAAAGTCCTATCCACCCATTGCCTTTGTAAAGACAAATGCTAGAATTTACATCATGCTTCATGGACATTATTGAAATCATAACTGACATATTTCTATCAAATTATTCTTTAGTGAAATTTTAGTGGAGGCAAGATACAATAAAAGCAGAATTTCACAGTACTGTGCTTGAACATACATAGATTTGAATAGTATATGATTTCAAAATCCTTATTATTGAACATGTTATAAGAATATCATCCTTTGAAAGGATGCTTGAAAAACTGCTGCTGCTGCTGCTGCTACTACTACTACTTCTTTAGTTATTTGTGAACTAACAAAACTTATTCTGGAATATGCTGATACATGATAAACACAAACACCTAAAACTCTGCTCAGATGAGGATCATACTTCTGCAGAAATCACATATCCATCTGTATAGTTCAGTTTATGTGGTAAAGTAAACATACTTTCTCCAGCTTGCTAACAAAGGATTTATGAATTAATAATGTCATTGATTTTCTTAAACATATAAATCCTTATGGTTCAGGATCCTCTTTGGCTCTAGCAACAAGAGATTGTTCGAAGCAGTTAGACCAAAGTGCAGGAAACTGCAGTTCGACATAATGGCTGTGTGAAACACTAAACAAAAAATTTCCAAGTTTTCCACCAAATAGGAGCAACTAAAAATGAAAAACTGGTCTTAAGTTGTTTGTTTTTTTTTTAATGTAATAGATAAATAGATGGTGACTAGATTTGAACCAGGATGGTAGCTGTTTATTTCTAGTGCCCTGGGTTTGAATTGAGCTTTAACTTGAAATTGTTACATCGTTGATGGAACTCAAAGAGAAAGAAATGAGGTGTCAGTCTGCTGTCCAGAGATGATTCTGATTTCTGATCTGAGACCACAGATTGTCAGAAAACAGCACTTGTCCTCCTTCTGAAATCATATTCCCAGGCAAAATTAAGAATATCAAACTGGAGACAAAAAGAAAGCATGATATTCAGATTCAAATCAAGATAACATTTGGATGTAAGGTATATAGGCACAGCAAAACCACATTGCAATAAAGACAAATTAATAAACCACAGCAATATATTGTGGGTAGCTGTGAAGAGAAAGAAAATACCACCAGTGCTATTTCTTAAACAAGATAGGGTATTTTTTACTTTACTGGTGGTAAACAACTCAGCTTCCTCCAAGGGTGGCAGGACCTGTCTCACATTTTCAGATATACAGATCAGCTTTCTGGAAGTAACCAACAGAGCTTCAGTGGAAATTTTGTGCCCTCTCCCAACAGCAGTACACAGGTGAGTGGACAAACACTGTGAACAGCTAGCGGACATAAAACCAGCCACTTGGAAACAAAAATTCTTGTTCGTGCAGGTGCATGTTAATGATGTTCTCAAGCACAGCTTTGGAATTCACGTTACAGGTCTGCCTCTCTGTTTTTCTGTATGCAGAGCCAAATCTAATCCCTTGGATAACTCCCTTGGCCTTATTAAACCGTGCCAGTTTACAACATAGAGAGTGAGGTGAGGAACAATTTCTCCCTTTTTAACCTAACACAGATTAATTTTTCTATGCACAATATCACTCAGTTAAATATATAAACCAATTAAGTAGCACAAATACAGATGTTAGATTTACATTGCTAAAGGATGTATATATAAAACATCATATTAATTTTTTTTTTAATGCATTTAAGTTAATGGAACGAGAAGATTCTTATTTGAGATTCATCATGACTAAATAAAGCAGTTCTGGCTTTCTGATGTCTGTTTCGCTTCCCTGAGACCAGCCACCTGAACGCTGCCAAATTTATCACTTCTTGGAACATCTCATTTGCATCCTTTACTGCTCATGCATGTGCCAGAACAACTGGAGTAGGACTTTCCCCACCAGCTTCTGCACTGCAGTCATCAGGTTTCCTGAGCAACCTGACTTCCTCCCCTAAAGTGGAGGGACCAGACAAATTCCTGAATGTAACAACTAGTAAAACCCATTTCCAACACATTATAATGAGGCCATGACAATAATTCCATAGTTGAAAGGTATGTGTTTCCTTTAAACCATAATCCCAATATTGAATTCCTGTAACAGAGGAAAGGCGCCTTTCAATTTAAAATATCTCCTGTCTAGACCATACCCAGAGGAGGTTTATCACAAAATAATCAGACAAACCATGTTTTAACTATGAGACACTGAAAAATATGAAAGCTTGGAGTTGCAGTGGGATGCTGTTTGAAAATTATACTCTTTCTCTTTCTTCTCCCCGCGCCCTCCTGTTCAAAGGCTAAAGTTTAAAAACGTTCTATGCAAACCAGCCCTCAATGTGCACAAAGGGCTACTTCCAGCAAAAAATATAATTTGGATATACATGAAATGGTGGGCACAGGGGTCAAGAGCTTCCCTGACATAACTGACTAAAATTACAGTCTTTGCCATGCCTCATGTAAATTGTTGATCTTTGTGTTTTACCTGTCTATATTTTATCTTCAAGGACATGTTTGCTTACAAAAATGGTAGTGCATTGGGTCTGCACAGCTGCCCGTCAACTCCTACATCACTTAAATCATGGGAACAATTTGGGTATTCAACATGTTTGAAAAAAGATGTATATTTAGGGGCCTAATTTCAGGTAAGTGATCTGTTAACTTTTCATTATGGAAGTAAATGATAGCATATCATTTACAGCAGCTCAGTTTGTAAATCTGTCACGGCTTTTTTTTCTTCCCCCAAGAATCACAGACGGTTCAAGTGACCAACACCAAACTCACTACATGAAGTCTAAATAATTAGTCCAAGTTCTATCATTTTATTCCAAACTGGAAGGGCAGTTACCACATGTTTGTTATTCTCTGAACAATGGGTGTGATTAGAAGGATCCGGACTGACAGAGACAAATTCTTCTTTCCCAGTGAGCATCAACCACCACTGCCAGCAATTTCAGTGCCTCTGCCAGCTAGGAAGGTCTGACAGGGAGAATATTTTCTTAAACTATAGATACCTAGAAGTAATGCTGCTGCCCTTTAGACCTGTTTCCTTCTTCTAGAGTATCCAATGTCATGTGGTCTGTAGAGCTGAAGAGAACCAATGACAAGTTTCAGACAATCATAGAATCATAGAATGCTTTGGGTTGGAAGGGACCTTTAGAGGTCATCTAGCCCAACCCCTCTGCAGTGAGCAGGGACATCTTTAGATCAGGTTGCTCAGAGCCCTGTCCAGTCTGACCTTGAATGTTTCCAGGGATGTGGCCTCCACTACCTCTCCGGGCAACTTGTTCCAGTGTTTCACCACCTTCACTGCAAAAAATTTCTTCCTTATATCTAGTCTAAGTCTACCCTCCCTTAGTTTAAAGCCTTTACTTCTTGTCCTATCGCAACAAGCCCTGCTGAAAATATTTTCCCCATCTTTCTTATAAGCCCCCTTTAAGTACTGGAAGGCCGCAATAAGGTCTCACCGCAGCCTTCTCTTCTCCAGGCTGAACAACCCCAACTTGCTCAGCCTTTCATCACAGAAAAGGTGTTCCAGCCCCCTGATCATTTTTGTAGCCTCCCCTGGAACCCGGTCCAACAGCTCCATGTCCTTCTTGTAGTGAGGGCTCCAGAGCTGGACGCAGGACTCCAGGTGGGGTCTCACCAGAGCAGAGCAGAGGGGCAGAATCACCTCCCTAGACCTGCTGGCCATGCTTCTTTTGATGCAGCCCAGGATGTGGTTGGCCTTCTGGGCTGTGAGTGCACATTGCTGGGTCATGTCCAGCTTTTCATCCAGCAGTATCCCCAAGTCCTTCTTGACACGGCTGCTCTCAATCCCTTCATCCCCCAGCCTGCATTGATGGCGGGGGTGGCCCCAACCCAGGTGCAGGACCTTGCACTTGACCTTGTTGAACCTCATGAGGTTCACACAGATCCACCTCTCAAGCTTGTTGAGGTCCCTTTAGATGGCATCCTGTCCTTCTGGTGTGTCAACCTGCACCACTCAGCTTGGTATCATCTGCAAAATTGCTGAGGGTGCACTTGATCTTGCTGTGTATGTCATTGATGAAAATATTAAAGAGCACTGGTCCCAGTACGGACCCCTGAGGGACACCACTTGTCACTGGCATCCATCTGGACATCGAGTCATTGACTGATGTCCTCACTACCCTCTGGCTGTGACCTTCCAACCAATTCCTTATCCACCAAACAGTCCACCCATTAAATCCATCTCTCTTCAATTTAGAGAGAAGGATGTTGTGGGGGACTGTGTCAAAGGCTTTACAGAAGTCCAGATAGATGACAACCATAGGTCTTCCTTTGTCCACTGATGCAGTCACGCCTCCATAGAAAGCCATGAGGCTGGTCAGGCAGGACTTGCCCTTGGTGAAGCCATGCTGGCTGTCTCAAATCACCTCCCTGTCCTCCATGTGCCATAGAACAGCTTCTGGGAGGATCTGTTCCATGATCATCCCAGGCACAGAGGTGAGGCTGACAGGTGGGTAGTTCCCAGGGTCCTTCTTCCTACCCTTTTTAAAAATGGGCTCAATGTTTCCAGTCACCAGGGACTTCACCTGACCGCCATGACCTTTCAAATATGATGGACAGTGGCTCGGCAACTACATCAGCCAGTTCCCTCAGGACTCTGGGATGCATCTCATCAGGTCCCATAGACTTATGTACATTCAGGTTCCTCAGGTGATCATCAGTCATTTTCTCAAAAAAACCCCAATTTTTCCTCTAAACACAGCAAGCCAAAACTATCCGGGGAAAAAGGTGAAAACTCAAAATGCCCTCACAGTCCACTGCCTCTCTTAAAATAAATGGGCAACACAAAATATCACATTGCACATTCCAGAAATAACCTCCTCGCCCTTGTGTTTCTACCCTGCCTCAGGCTATTGACAAGAACCCTCATAAACCACCACTCACCAGCAGCATCTGGCAATTTTTAAAGTTCTGTAATAAAAACAAGAAAGGGTTGACCAATTTCCTTGACACTTAAAAATAAATCTAATTCAGCCAGGGATTAACAGCGAATTTTTAGGCCAATGAATTTTGACAGGAAGAGTTATACAGAAATAAATACTGACAATCAGATTTATAATGAGCTTCTGGTCCAAATTTTCATTATAGAGAAACTACCATACCTAAATAACACAGATTTCCTTGAGTATCATAGAATCAAAATGGGTTTCTTCAGTGGGTGGTTACTTTACGGACCCTAGGTTCTGACCATATGCAATCTATTTTAGGCTTTTTTTAAGCCCAGATTTTGCCAAAAAGTTAAAAGCCTAATTAGTTAGGCATGAAACATGCTTACAGAAGTTGCAGGCTCCACAGGTCATGCCAGCAAAGCTGATAAACTTCTGTGGGGCATCCAACACTTTTTGCTTATGCTGGTTATAAATTTGTCAGATCCTGAGAACCATACATGGTGCCTTATGGGACACGACCACTCTTGACAGTCTTCTGGAGAGATGTCTGTCTCAGGTGAACCTCTGATGCAATGGACGTCTCACTACACCTAGAAGTGCAAACTACTCAGTAATTTTTGCCATTGTACTAAAGATCAAGGCATTTCTTAATAAAAATGCTTAGGTAAAATAGAATTAAGGCTGGGGATACATAGTCCTTTAAAATACACATCCCTTAAATGTCAGAAAACCTGGTAATCTGTAGTCAAGCTCCTTATCTCAGATCCTGTAACTTCACTGTTCTTCCATCTCAAACCATTTACACCAACTCTATTTGCTATACAGACAAGACATCTCTCTACTCCAGCATCCGAATTCCGCACTGGACAGCAGATAACTCATTCCACACCTTCAATTATTGAAGGGAGCATGACATCTGGAGGCAGACTTGCTCTGCTGGAACTAGTATGGATGGCAACAGACTAGAATTTGACACTGAAGATGCAGGTTTCTGCTGAACTTGCTTAACTGCAGGCATAAAGTATTTTCAAAGAGATGAAGAGTAAATATCTGCTCAAACTGCTTGGATATCTTGATCTACTTGCCAACAGATTTCAGAGCCAATAAGAAAAAACATGCCAGAGTTAAACTGAAATGAAACTAGCTACATTACTTGTATAGCTTTTGCATTCCTCTCTGGCTGTCTTTGCTGCTGATTGCTACCATTTGGTTTCAGCTGCCTTGGACACTACTCCATCCAGTTCAAAATTAATTCTCACAGTGGCCAAAAAACTTAGGAGACTTCTTCTGTACCGGGGTCCCCAGCCTGTTTTGAGAGATCCAATAGGCTCAGATCAGCATCTGCACTTTTTACTGCTATCCAAACTAGAACAAACCTCTGAATAGTTTGAGATTCACACATCACCACTACACTATTATTTCTTAGACACTCAGTATTGCTAGTATAAATTAAACCAACTTTGTAACCTATAGTTATGGCTACCCATGAAATACAACATAAAGTACAATGCAGAGAACACAGCTGCACTCACTTTAGTTCTATGGCTCTGCACAGTTTTGATGAACTCTAATTACATTGAAATACCCTTCCTCTCTTTCATAGTCAGAAATCTTCCCCTTATGTGCATTTCTCTCTGTAACACACTGCACCTGGGGGACAGAAGGATGACAACATTACCCAACTGTCTGTCCCAAGAGCTAAACCATGGCTCATATCACATCGCAAACAGAAGTTTTATGGAAACAGGGCAACCCTCTGGCCTACTAGTAACATACTATTTAACTCAGGTTTCTCAGCTATAAACATTAAATGTCAAAAAAGTCTCTTCTCCCAAGTAACTAGCGATAGGACAAGAGGAAATGGCCTGAAGTTGTGTCAGGGGAGGTTTAGATTGGGTATTCTGAAAAATTTCTGTACTGAAAGAGTGGTCAGACATTGGAACAGGCTGCCCAGGGAAGTGGTGGAGTCACCATCCCTGGAGGTGTCCAAAAAACATGTAGATGTGGCACTTCAGGACATGGTTTAGCAGGCATGGTGATGTTGGGTTGACAGTTGGACTTGATGATCTTAGAGGTCTTTTCCAACCTTAATGATTCTTTGATTCTATGAATTTTTTCATTTTCCACTCTTTTTCCACACTGAGAACAACATTCTGGTTGACATGTGGGGCATGATACTACATAGCTTCAGCAAGGAACGCTACACACACAAACACAAAGCAAAATGTCATGAGCAAGTAGGACACAGATCATAGGAAAACCTAATCTGACATGGGGAGAGCACAGCTGAGTAGCCACCAAGTTACTCTTGTCTCAAAACCAGAAGAAGACCCCAGAAGGGAGTATAGCTATTAATTAACTCACTAAGCTGATCATGTTGTCTTTCACTTACTAACCACCACCCTTTTACCTTGGCTTTTCAGAATAAGGCCAGGGGCAGAAAAAAGGGTTTCAGCTGGTTCCGAAACTCATCCAGACTGAAACACATTGGCTTCAAGCATGGTAGGCTGCTCGCTAAAAAAAAAAAAAGCACTAAAATTGTCCTCTCACCAACTTGGCTCTTGCAGGTGGGAACAAGGTGTACCTGGAACCAACAGAGGTGGTAGTTTGTCCTGTTCCCTGCTGTTGATGGGGCAGTTTGTGGAGCGATGTGGGTGGCAAGACTGGGAGCCATACACATGTGTTTGGGTCAAAGACCACCCACAAGTTTGTTCTCACAGTACAGGTAGATAGAGAGCAGCCAATACATGACAGGAGCCTGAAGAACACTTCAGAAGTACAATGGCTATTTAAAGAGGAATGGTAAGGAGCTCTTTTGGGATAGGGCTTTTTTCCTGTGTTTGGTGGGTTGATGTTCGTTTAGTTTATAAAAAAATGACACTTCATATATAGAAAGCAATAATTTCCTGCTCGTGTATTAAGTTAAATGGTATAGATTTGTTGACTTCAAAGCCGCATCATCAGTTTACAATGAACAAGAACTACATACATCTGTTTATATTAGAACCTTAATAGTTTGAGCTACAGACCTCCTCGTTTTTCCTGAGATCTTGTTCTAATTCCTCGCTGCTTGCTCATTTGAAGTGTTACCAGTCTGGCATTTGTTACTTGCTTTCCATTTCCAACCAACATGATAAAAGTAACTGTAGTTGAGGAGAGTATTTTTACAGTAAGTAAACACCAAAGGCTCTGAAAAGCTAAAAAAAAAGCCTTTATAAAAAGTGAGGTAGGCATTTCTTTATCATTTAAAGTGCTTATGGCTCAGAAGTTGACATATTTTTACATGTTAGCTTATTGGATCAGACATGGAGGCTTTTGTTAAAGAAAGTGGAAGCAGATTGTGGGAAAGAATGTCATAAGTGCAGACACAAAAACACATTTCCCTCTCACTGAAGTTTGCGGTAGTGATTGGTTTGACCCTGAGGTGTTACATGTCCAGTAAAAGTGGACTGAAAGCAACTGAGACTGGTTTAGACCTAAAAAATATTAGATCTTCACTAGACCATAAAAAAAAAAACAACTAGGAGACTGAACCTTATTGTGAAAGGAACATAACATAATTATCGATACTCCACATTAACTTCATACAGATTTCACAAACACTTCCTTTCAAAGTCATTACCTTGCACTAATTCTTCAGTAAAATTAAATAAACAATAAATAAAAATATTTGGAGGCGCTTGCATTATTTCATGGAGCTATCTATTAACAGCATCTGAAAATGACAACTTCTGGTTGCACTTCATCCTGTGAAAGAACAGTGACTTTTTAATGACTTCTAAGACACACCTGGCAGAACGCTTAAAAAATCACAACCAAAGTCATTGTCAGAGATCGATGCAGGAATTCATTATTTGTTTCAGAAGGTTATGGTTCATACTAAATCTCCTTCACCAAAAGGTTTGTCCCTCACTCTTTTCTGGGGAAAACACTCCTTAGCACCAATAGGTTTTTCACAATATGTACTTACGTTAACAAAAAACCCCGAATAAATATATCTTCATTTCACAACAGCAGGAAAAAGTGAAAAACTGTTTCCAATTTGATTTCTTCAGTGTGTAAGCAGTCTGTAAAAGACATGACATGGACTTGATTGTCTGAAAACGAGAAGACAATTCAGATTCTTCTATGTGTCTCACACTGGAAGCTTGTAGACGGCATTCAGAGTCACTAATCACTCTGAAAAATCAAGCTTTTACATTGAGACCCTCCAGACTAAAACCAGCAAGTCAAGACAGTGCATATGCAATTAAACTGAGACATCATGATTGTTCTTTTCAAGGTGTAACCCTTCCATCTGAGTTCCTAAGTGGGATTTTTTTCATGAGAACGAATGCAATGACTCTTTTCATGATTGGATTGAAACAACCTGACAAAGACTGCATAGTAGCTGCATAATCAAGTATTTATCTGCAGTATAATGATAAAGAAAAAAATAAATCTGTCCCTCTATGTTCCAAGAGACATAGCAGAATCAGTCACAGGAAGAAAACAATAGATGAAAATAATTTTTGGCATTTTAATTTTTTTTATTTTTAGTTAACAGGGGTATTACTTTTTATTTGTATACAATACATTCAGCGCAAACATTTAAAAACAGATGGCCACAAAGAATGCTACGCCCTGTTTAACTATTATATTCCAATAATAAAATCACAACATTCAGAGCAACTGCAACAAAGTCAATGCTTCTTCAATAGCTTCATTTGGGATTTGAACTAAGAAAAGTCATGGTGCTACCAGTATTAACATACCTACTACAAATGGAATAACTACTAAACAACAAAAAATGCCAGAACAGAAGCTTATCTTTTTTCCTACCACTCCTTGCTGGAATGCTGTTTCACTACTCAGAAAATGGCTCCTGGCACATTTTTGTCTTTGATTTAAAATACAGACCTAATCTCATCTGCTAGAGGCACTCTTTTTTGTGCAAATAAACAGTAATTTTATCAAACCAGCACTGTAGCCAGGAGTTGTAGAACAACATTTGGGAGGTCCAGACTGAGCAAGGCATCAGACAAGCCAAAGCACATCATTCCTCCATCGCAGAAGGCCTATTTATGTCTTCTCTATCATGTTACTCTTGATAGTTGTTTTTTTTTTATCCACATCTCTATCTTTTTCCCAATGCTGAATAAACATAGATTCCAAAATCTCAAAGTTTTATGTCAAACTGAATTCTAGCCAGATCTAATGAAGGCACACCTAGATAGGCACTCACTGCCTCGTCTTTCTCATCTTTCTTCATCCTCCCCCCCCCTCTTACATTTAAATCCTTTCTTGCCACGTTAAGCCCTTCTTCCTGGGCTGCTCATTACATCTATTACATTGCCCTCAACCTAAGAACATTCCATTTTAAGCAGCTTCTGTCAGTCCAAACCTCAACAACCAAAAGGATGAGTACAGACGCAAAAGAGATTGGAAAGTGTACAATCACAAGTGCGGATCCAAAAGAATAGTTTTCTGGTAGTGTAAGGGCAGAAAATAAAGAGGAAGAAAACAATACAATGAGATTATAAGGAAGAGAGAAAGACCTGGCAAGGGAAAAAGAAAACAAACCAAATCTAATAGTACCGGATCTTATCTTTGCTGGCATATTGGGCAAAATTTCGAAGGGTGTTTGGTTTAGTGATATGGAATATTTTTTTCACACATATCTGAGCAGTTGAAAACTTACTATCCAGTTGGATTAAACATTGAAACATTGTTTGAGTCCTCAGTTAAATCTTGTGTTTGTATTTTAGCATTTTAAGCTAAAAAAAAGAGAAATATTTATTTAGGAAATAATAAAACAAGCAATTTAACATGCAGAAAATCAAAATAATATGTCTTGAGAATATCTACTAATATTCCCCAACATTTTGCACTACTTACTTACAAAGTCATAAAATATTAAACCACGAAATTAGAAGCAAGAAAGCAAAACCAAACATCTTCAACTGATGTTTGAAAACAAATTGTGTACAAGCAGAAGGCAACTACAGTTGATAATATTCTATCAAAAGAGTATTGCATGTGAAACTATTGAACCAACTTATCATAACTGGAGTTTTTGGCAGCCAAGTTGTAAGTTTAAACTGTAAAGTGTATTTTTTGCCATAGGTGAAGAACAAAAAAAAAATAATAAAGTGTTTAAAGGATGGACGTAATGAAATTACCAGTGATTTAGACTGTTGCCTTTTTATCATCCAGTATTTCAGAAAGCAAGCATAATGTGAAGCAACAGTTAAGAATCTAAAAAAGTTTTATGATGAGTCCTTCAATAGATGGTAAAATTATATAATTTTTTTTAATTAATCTTGAAATCTTGGTAAGTGCCAAAGAAACCCTGACAGATTTCATTCACTATGTAGTATACAGAAGAAACAAGGTATCAGTAGGCCAGATAGCTTGACAGCACTCTAGGGCATAATTAAGAAAAAAACTTTTGTGGAATTAACTTAATACAGAACTAAATAGTAGTCCTCTGCCTTTTCTAATTTCCATATTCATATGTATTTTGCAACAGATCTCAGACTCCTTGATAGTCAACCTAAGCCCTCCGAAAAAATGCTTTTTTTCTCTCAGTCTCTCCTTGCAGACTGTCTTTAGAAACTCGTGTCCAGTTGACAGCTACTGAACTAATAAGTTATGAAGGTGACAAATGCCAGTTGATATTGTTTTAGAAAGCAATAGTCTTATCAAAGACATTTGACTTTCTTCTCAAGGGTTATTACAGAAAAAGTAACTGCATGGATGTAACAGATACAGACTTTTACAACATCTCTGACTTCATTCCACGTCACATTCAGTTTGATCATGAACAAGTGAAAAGCACCTTAGACAGCTTAAAAACAAAGTGTTAGAGCCAGTGTTAGAAAAAACATCAACTGGCATTATTTCTTGTGGGTTCTGTAGTATTGATTCTCACTCAAATGAGCATTGTCTATACCCTCCAGAAGTCCTTAATGATGACAACAGTAGATGTAACAAAATACAGCAATAACAAGGAAGACAGCTTTTTAAGACAAACTGATCTGAATCTCATAGTAACCTGCATCATTTCAGATGATATTATTTTCAGTTCTGTGAAATATAAAGTAATGCATTTGGGAACATGACATGCAGGCCATACCTACAAAACAGGGACCAACAATCAGGAGCCAAAGCAGTCAAAGAAAACCAACCTCTCAGAGCTATGCTGTGACTGTGTCATGGCTTTCAGATGCATAAAGAAGGGAATGCAAGTGGGAGACAAGACAGGATCCCATCTTTGCATGCAACAAAGCACAAGGGAGCACCTCATCCACTTTTGGTATCTGTGTTTTCTCTATGCTTTTCAAAAATCTTCATAAAAGCATAAGTAACAGTGAAAGCAGTGTTTTTCCTTCCTAGTCCAAAGCAGAACACAGCTAAGAGACGCATCAAGACTTTTGGCCAATTTTAGCACATCATACAGTATTTCTAGCCACTGTCCCCGGAGATCTCACTCCTTCCCGCTCTAAGCTTTTCTCACCGTGAGTTTGAAAGCTGCTCACTATGTGAATGACTTACTAACCTTCAGTTCTCCCCATCCCTGCCCCTGATGAAGGATTCTCATGCCTGACTTTTGCAAAAGTATGAGGGCTTACACTGGGGGCAGCTTATATACACAGACGTATAGGTACACATCTACATATATTTGTGAAATAACAGAAGGTGCCAGAAGACGAAGTTCAACAATGCCCATCAAACTTTGATCAGGAATGAAAAAAGCTGTTTGTTCAAATCCATGTTAAGGCACCTAATTAAAAGGTTCATTTTTCAAATCCACAGACTAAAATTAAATTAAATTAAAATTAGGTCTCCTAATCAGATGCCTATATCTGCTCATAGAATTATTTAGTTTGGAAAAGATCCTTAAGATCATGAAGTCCAACCGTAAACTTCATACTACCAAGTCCACCACTAAACCTTATCCCTAAGCACCACGTCTATCTCTTTTAAATACCTCCAGGGACGGTGACTCCACCACTCCTCTGGGCAGCCTGTTCCCATGCTTGATGACCTTTTCAGTGATGATATTTTTCATAATAACCAACCTTATCCTGCCTTGGCACAACTTGAGGCTATTTCTTCTTGTCCTATCACTTGCTACTTGGGAGAAGAGACCAACACCCACCTCGCTACAGCCTCCTTTCAGGTTGTAGAGAGCGATAAGGTCTCCCCTCAGCCTCCTCTTCTCCAGGCTAAACAGCCCCAGCTCCCTCAGCCGCTCCTCATAAGGCTTCTTCTCTAGATCCTTCACCAGCCTCATTGCCCTTCTCTGGACACGCTCCAGCAACTCATTGTCCTTCTTGCACTGAGGGACCCAAAACCGAACACAGTGTTTGAGGTGCAGCCTCACCAGTGCCAAGTACAGGGGCACGATCCCCTCCCTACTCCTGCTGGCCACACCACTCCTGATCAAAGCCAGGATGCCGCTGGCCTTCTTGGCCACCTGGGCACACTGCTGGCTCATGTTCAGCCGGCTGTCGACCAACACCCCCAGGTCCTTTTCCACCGGGCAGCTTTCCAGCCGCTCCTCTCCAAGCCTGTAGCATTGCATGGGGCTGTTGTGACCGCAGTGCAGGACCTGGCACTTGGCCTTGTTGAACTTCATACAATTGACCTTGGCCCATCAATCCAGCCTCTCCAGACCCCTCTGGAGAGCCTTCCGACCCTCAAGCAGATAGACACTCCCGCCCAACTTTGTGTCATTTGCAAACTTACTGAGGGTGCACTCAATCCCCTCGTCCAGATCATTGATAAAAATATTAAACAGAAGTGGCCCCAATACTGAGTCCAGGGGAACACGACTCGTGACCGGCTGCCAGCTGGATTTAATTCCATTCACCACAACTCTTTGGGCCCAGCCATCCAGCCAGTTTTTTTTACCCAGTGAAGAGTGTACCTGTCCAAGCCATAAGCAGACAATTTCTCCAGGAGGATACTGTGGGAAATGGTGTCAAAGTCTTTAGTAAAGGCCAGGTAAAAACATCCACAGCCTTTCACTCATCCACTAAGCAGGTCACCTTGTCATAGAAGGAGATCAGGTTAGTCAAGCTTGACCTGCTTTTCATAAACCCATGCTGACTGGGCCTGATCACCTGGTTGTCAGACAGACTCAGTTTATTATCCAAGCCAATAAAAATACTAAGTAAACTTTATGACTTCCAATATGAAAAGAAAATACAAAGTGTCACTGTAAGCTTTGTAAACAGCAACAACTGCTACATGTCATTCACTAAAAAATTACAGGTTTCCAGATTTATTTTTTCTTCTGTATTCATAGGACAACCATTTCCTTAGTCCCTAAATAATCTAACCTTGAACTAGATTAAAACCTCACTAATGGAAGAGCAAAAATGTAGTCCCTTGAAAACAACACTGTGTACAACGTCATTTGTGACATTCAAGAAAAAAATGGCCACAGTTTCTGCAAACAAGTGTATTTCATACGTGTTAGTGAAACAGAAAACAGGTTACCTAAGTATCTCAAGCATACTTCTGCTATGACACTCTGATAATGAATAAAAGAAAACTTTAGCTTAGCAGCACACAAGCTACAGAAAAACAGCTTTCTCTGTATCTCCAGCTCAGCAATTGCTTTATTGGTCGGTGTTATCACAGAAAAAATTGAACATTTCCAACCAGAACACTCAAAAGAAAGTATTTTCCTCTCTCAAACCAAAGGCGACTTTTAGGTGAGTACAGTTTACTTTTGGTACTAAGCCATGATGAGGCGTGGATCACAGTATCAGACAAGGTTAGGGTTGCCTCTATACCTGCACTACAATTGCTGAACACAACTGCATTGCAATGGAACAGCTACCAAGATGATTTAAAAGATGCTTCTGTCAAGAAACTCACCTAGAATTTCCCTCACATTCTCCTTCAGTTTGAAGGCTCAAACTTTTTCTGCAAGCAGGTATCAGCAAGCTCTTTTAAGAAGTGAGATCTTCTTGAGAAACACTGATGACAGAGATAATGACCACGAGGAAAACTCATGTATCATGTAACACAACAGACTCTGCCACACTTAGAACCTCCCTTCTACTAGCCACCATCTGCTTTCATTTTCACAGGTGGTCTAGAATATGAAACAAGTTAATAATTCACAATGATCACTTCTCATCCATAGTGTTGCCAGTGGCTGTAAGGAAGGGGACCAATGACATCACCTCCACCTTCCATGCAAAAGACTAATAAAGAAGAAAAATAATTACGTTACTCTGCAAAGTATTATTTTATCATTTTCTACAAAGGCAAATATGAGAGAATAAATGCATATGCTAGCTATATAATGCATGATCTAGTTTGCAGTGCATTAGAGAAAATACGCCCAGCAGCGTATTGTTTGGACATATGGGTCACATTGACTTTTTGGCTGCTTATTATCAAATGCCAAACACAGACATGCAGAATAACATTTACTTCTTTTATTCTTCATCTAATGAAATGCATTTCCTATATGTACTTAAACTATAAGAACCTTAGGGAACACAAAAGTCTTCTCCTACAGCGGGATTTGCTTTTAAATTTTATTTTTTCCCTAAATGGCCTGGTTTCTGACATCAAGACAGCAAAGGAAATAAGAATAAAGGTCTCATTTCTGATTAAAGATGTAACAACTAAAGAACTTCCTAATTAAGGAATGACAAAGTGTCTGCAGTTTAACAAAGACATTCCTATTTTCTAGATTAATTTTCAGTCACTAGACTGGACAGATATTCCAACATAAAATAGAAAAGGTTAGCGAGTTGCAGACCATGTGCACTGTTTGGCATCATTTTTTCCAACCTATGGCCTGACTTATGTTAGGATATGCCATTACATCAGTGCATTCAAGCAGGATTACTGGCAATCCTTGGAATTTTTCAGTTTCTTCAATGTTCTCTTTTGAGCCTTTTACCTTTTAATTTCATACTCTGTGAATAGAAATACATTCCTATAATTCTGGTGGTCTTCCAAGGAATACACCCAGTGCTTTCAGTATGTAGCACAGACTACAAAGATAATCAAATGAAAGGGAGATATGATGGTTGTTTTTTTTTTCAATGAAGAGAAGGAAACAGGAGTGACTGCAGTCCAGCTCTTCATTTTATATATCTTTCTTCTCATCAGCTCAGTTTCTGACATTTAAGGAGAATTATTATTCCTTTTATTATTTTATTATTATGCCTTTATTTGCAGAACAGGCCATTTATGACAGTTTTCTACAAGTTATACTGAACCCATGTTGGTAAACATTTATTGTAATAAATGAGTTACGACTAAGAACTTCATAATTAAGTGGTAATAGTACACAAGACATTCTTCTTCAAAGCACAAGCTTTTACTACTCCAGCTAATGGAGAATCCCCGGCAGTCTGTGGCAGCTGCACAGTTGTAAACAAGCCCAGCCATAATTTCCTCCTTTTCAATAGAATTTCAGTCCCGATATCAGTAATGCTGTAACTTTATGGACATAATCTAGATTGCATTATTCATACAAAGGAGGAAATTTTTTTTGTTTGCTTACCATAAAAAACAAACTTCCAAACCTGTCTCAGGGAATTTAATGAGGACCTAAGCAATGAAGTCTGGATCTTTAGTGCAGTAGGATCCTGTCTTTGGTTTAGATTCATTTGCATTTTTTTTCCAACTGACCCTAGTCAAATTACAATATCAAACTTTTTATCCCTCAGACCCCATCTGAGTTTTCTAAGAATCTGTGGAAGGTTAGAGTCTTACATTAACAGGACATACCTGGCTGTACATGAAAGCGGGGGGG
>Ga0065711_1030774_pt1 | contig 31484 bp, 15 predicted proteins | sample Hoacrofraction12_FD_59098 | JGI IMG/M metagenome (GOLD analysis project Ga0065711, IMG submission 59098) | Hoatzin crop microbial communities from Cojedes, Venezuela - Epithelial fraction 12 v2 (version 2) | ecosystem: Host-associated > Birds > Digestive system > Esophagus > Crop | place... | reverse complement strand
GTAGCCCTCCACTGGACTCTCTCCAGTAGCTCCTCATCTTTCTTGAACTGGGGAGCCCAGAACTGGACACAGTGCTCCAGATGGGGCCTCACCAGGGCAGAGTAGAGGGGAAGGAGAACCTCCCTCGAGCTGCTGCCCACACTCCTCTTAATGCATCCCAGTATCCCACTGGCCTTCTTGGCAACCAGGGCACACTGCTGGCTCATGGTCAACTTGTTGTCCACCAGCAGGTCTGCCCCAAGCCCATGCTCTGAAAAAATTCTCATGACTAGGAAAAGGTAACTGTGTATCTAAAAGGTGCCATAAAAAAAAGGAACTAGTCACAAATTATTAACAAACAGGAAATCAGGGGTATATGGTGCAAGAAAAAAAAAGATTTGGGCTGTTAAAATATATGAGAAAGTGTTAAGACAACCTCAAACAGAAGTAAAAAAAATTAGTGATCACACAACAGCAGTTAGCAACTGCAACACAAAAGGGAAGACTTTCAGAGTCACCTGCTAGAAAGGAACCAGCAAATGCACACAGAAGGATGTCTGTACAGAGCCTCTCATGCTCTCACTCTGTCAACTCTTTCACACTCTGGAGCATCTAACAGCCAAAGACAACTTTGGGAAATCTTCCAAACAAATTAAACTCAAAGTAGGTATTAAATATAGCAAATCTGGGGGAAGGTTTGCTAAGAGTCCACTTTTATCTCCAAGTTCATTTATTACAGCATTTCAACAACAAGCTTTAGCACCGAAATTTGTTTCGAACTTACCACAACCTACGCTACTATTAATGTTCTGGAAAAAAAATTAGTAGAAAAAAAATTTCTACAGAGGCTTATTAGCCATAGCACCATACTAGGCAAAAATACCTGAAAACAAACAAACGAGAAAAAGGACAACAGAACATTCTGAAATAAAGCAGTACCTTAACAACAGAAGATCATAAGTATTTGGTAACTTACTTTTTCTGCATTTTCCTGTTTTTTTCTGCCTGACCTCCAAGCTTGCTGAGACCTAATGCATCCTGAGAGGAACTATCTGCTTCTCCCATGCCAACTACAAAAAAACACCAAACAAAAAACCAGTCTTGTCATCTTCTCAGTTTTGATCAGTTATAACTCATACATCACTACTGCTTTCCTGACCAAAAGTATTTAATCCTTTGTAATATTACTGACCAGAAACATACAAAGCCAAACCTCCAAGCCCATCTATCACTCTACTTTCTAGCTGAATTAATACCCATCAAAATGGTGTATAAAAAAAATAGGAAAATCAGATTGGTTGGACTCAAACAGGTGCTGTCTAAAACCAGTCGGAGTCACACTGAGAACCTCACATTTCAACCACCCCTAAGATGAAATCTCCATGTTTCCACATCACTTATGGGTGGTGCCAACTTCAAGGGTCCTGCTTTACGCAAAGAATTGCACAAGAGAGAAAGGTGACCGTAGCATTTACTAAACCAGCTGGGTTTGTTTCAAGGAAGATCCTCTGGGTCCAATGTGAAGACGTGACTGTTAGTGCCAATACTAACAAAAGCCTCTTTTGCTTTCAAGACACGGTTGAAATTTTTGCTTCCAAGACACGGTTGAAATTTTTGCTTCCCAAAACAAGCCGTAACAGTTCAATAAGGTTCAATATCCTGGTTCCACGAGAGAAAGACAGCAACACCTGACTAGCTGAACTTGCACCCTACGCTCATAAAAAGCGCCTACCGGAAGCTTCAGTGTCACTAGTTCTAAATAATGCTGTACATCAGCACCAAAACAATCAGTCACAAACATGCACATACTGATATATACATCATAAAATTCAGTCTTTCACCCGCTCTCTTGTACTGTGCCTAAAAATAAAAGCAAACCAACCTTGTACTAATGTTTCCTTGCTTGTTTGTCCAGGTCGTCCCTTTTCTTTCTTGCCAAACAAGCGGCCAATAGAGGATTTGATCCCCTTCTTTTTGGGGGCTTTATGAAGGGAATCTTGGCTACTATTGCTGCTGCTAGGATTACTTGTCTGCCCATCTTGCGAGCCTGTTGAACTGCACAAAAAATGGGAGTCATACAGGTATAACAAATTCACCAGCATAACATAGTGAGGGACAAGTTCAGGTTTCAGTGCAAGTTGACAAAAGCTCTTTAACTCACTAATGACATCTAATTTCAGCTTTTAATGAGTCACTAAAGAAATGTATCTACTAAAACATGTCATTAAACAGAAAAAACAGTGGAAACAACTAAATCATGGAAGAAAGGAAGGGATCTAATATTTATGTACTGTAACATGCAACTACAAGTTAATTCTTACTTTTAAGAAACAAGAATTGAAGTGTTTAAAGTGCAATTCAGAGAGGCCAATATTGACAACACAAGTTCCTGACAAATTGAGTCAGACAACAGAAGTTTGAAATACTTGAGTGGAATCCATCCCAGATACTTAGGCACTTTGAAAAGAACATCTGTCAATCGAAATGGTGGTGATCTTGCAACTTACTTCTGAATTTACAGCTAAATTCCAGTCTATAAAAGAAGATTGGAATGGTGCATTTTGCATTTCCGAAGCAAACAATGCAGACCTTGAATACCAGAAGCATTCTTCACATAAAGCCGTTTCTGATCATTAACAAAATCTGTATTCTTACTGTTTATGTAGCATAATCACCCATTTATGTGTTCCTATTTTTCACTTCCAGGAAATACTTCAATACCTAGACTAAAAACCTACAGGTTGAACAGCTGTGCAGTTTTAGGATTTTATCCTGATAATCTGAAATACTAAGCTACTGGTAGGTCTGACTTATTCACAGCTACTTACTTTCTTATGTCCCTGATATCTTCATGGCTCACTGTATGCAAGGCTCCTTTTTGAACTCTGTCCAAACGCAACGATCGAGGTGAAGAAGGTGGTGATGTCTCACATTTTATTGTGGTTTTATCATCTCGTACCTCTTCTCTAGAAGCTGGAGACTAACGGAAAAAGCGAATGAAAACGTAAGGGGTTAGCTGGAAATGCCAAAACATGAATGCAATATCAACGCTACACAGAATACTGAAAGCAAAAATCAATTATTTCAGTGTTAAAGGATTACTCTTGCCCTTACCATTTTGCAGCTGCCTATTTTTTGTTTGACTTCTTTCTGGATTTTCTGTTACCTTTAGTGACAAACTACTAGAATTCAGTCTTAGCTAATGAAATGAGCAACTAGCACTCATCTTTTATTCATTCATAGAGCTAAGAACTAAAGCAATGTCTTCAGCACCATAAAGTAATAAACCCAACTTCAGTTTAAGCAAGTGCAAAGAAAGAAAACCAAAGAGTCCTGTGAAAAGAAGGCATCTTGATCCTCACTGTTGCATGTTTAGACATTCATTAGCATGATTAGCAATTCTGTGAAGTCAATTTCTACACACCTGTGGCTATGGCTTATCTCAAAATTTGAATAACAGAAGTTAAGACTTACTTATGTGTGCACTAACAGGTCTTTAAAATTAAATATTGTTTGATGAAGACTGTGAAATAGTGGTTACAAACAGAAAGCAACACAACAGTCCCACACACAAAACAAAAAAACCACCACAAAACAAAACAAGTTCACACTTAAGATGATAAACCATTTTACATTTAATAGCATATAATCTTGCTTTATTATAGTGTTACCCTGCAAATGCTTTCTTTTATGTTCCTGTTATCCACTAATGAGTTTGGGGACAGAGAAGGAGATGAAGGGGCACACCAGTAAATAAACTAAAGAGTTTTACCTTTCTACGGTGTTTCCTTAAATCACTAGGCTGATAGATGCATGCAAAGAAAAGAAATTTAGAAAAGCTGTATTTATTGTAAACTGTAGCACAGCCTGAAACAACTAGCACAGACAAAACATTTTAGGGAGAATATAAATAACAATTACAGCAATGGCACAGAGAAAGGTACAGAGTATGAAGTACTCTTCTAATCACAGATTATTTAAACATATGCCTGAAGAGGGGAAAAGGAAGAAAAAAATAATCAACTTGTAGTTGGTTATCCACAAAAGTACCATAGATATTTCAATGTATTGGTACCACAGGCAAATCAGCACACAAAACTTGCATTATCTTCAGCAAGAAAAAACAGTAAAATATGTGGGGGCATAAGGTGTTGCTTTGAAAAAGTGAGAGGATTTCCAGTCATATGTCAAGGATCTGCCTGGAACTATATAACCTACATGGCAGCCACAGGAGGCTTAATGTTGTCTGCACTAGTCCCTTCTCACACCTTCATGATTTCTGCAGTTGTTTTCTACACAAAAAGCAGCCATACTTTAATACCGTGACAGAGAGTGCCAACAATAGCTGATTTCTATACGGTAATGCTATTCTGATCTTTTCACTAAGTTTAAAGCGATGGAATGTTTGAGCAAGAGTCTACCACCAGTTTTATTTTATCCTTCGTCCACTCCAGAGGCCGCTGTATCTCACTTCCTAGGTACTTCCCACATCTGCCAGTGCACAGAACAAGGCAGCAACCCTGAGTTACATAAATGTGTTATGAAGTTATTCAGACTGATGCTGACAGAAGTTTAACTGAGATAATTTCTTTAACAATTATCATTGTATTTAACAACAAATTATTTCAAAAGACTGTAACCAAAAATAAAGTCAGTCCCCCTTGGAAGCTTGGTGGGGGAGATATGTGTTGTTTCCCTCCCACAAATGACAAATTTTAATAATTTTTTATTTAGAATACATGCAAAGCATGCAGCATTAATACATAAAGTTTTGTTCAATCTGACCAGAGAGTACTATGTTAATAACTCCTAAGTTCATAGAATCATAGAAGAGTTTGAGTTGGAAAGGACCTTTAAAGATCACCCAGACCCTCCTCAAGTTCTTAGACAAAGCGCAGCAGACTCATTTCACCCTTGCTGGCTCTTTCATCTATGAAATCTGATAACCCATGAAAATGTTTACCATATGGAATGAAAACTGTCCACAAGAACAGTTCAAGAGAGCTGTGGGTTTCACAATTTGTCCTGTTGATGCTTTGTAATTAATCTTAATCATGAGGGGTTTTCAGCTAACTGAACTGCCTAACACCACTACTGCAGTGAGCACCAAGCTAATGTTGCCATCATGCTCATAAACTAATGCAACTTTCTATTAAAACATCGGAAAAAAAACCCCAAGAACTCACGGAGTCTGATAATTCGTAATAGCTGTTCCAAGAGTTTCTAGAAAGCTCATGTTCTGTAATTCTAGCAGTATAGCTTCTTGTTTTCATGCTTTCACAAAAGCTTTCACAAATCGATTGCCAGGTACTAAAATGTCAGAAAAACACATCTGCAAACAATGGATCTAGTGCCTGTGAATCACACTTTTTACAATCTAAAGTGAACTTCATTATTTTACTTTTGTTCAGTTACATTAGATCAGAAGAATGTGTGTCTTATGTTAAAATTTAGTTCTTATGAAAATACCTACTTCAATTTGTAAATGGTTTTCTGTAGGAGAAGTACTTAGTTTAAATACTTATTACTGTGAAAAATTAGAATCCGAAGCACTCCACATTTTGAAATTTATTAGTTTCTGTAGAACTGTGCTTGACCCTGGATATATGGCTACAGCTAGTACAATGATTTCTTTTTTATTTTTGTAACACAAGAAAGGTGAAATGATTCCTTTTCATGAAAAAAATGGACTTTTTCGTACACATACACATTCTTTTTGAAAAGCCAGCAAAAGTAGTTAGCTGAAATGCAGGAGCGTTTAAAAACAAGTAAGAGATCCAAATCAAAGTCAAGTCAGTCCAACTCCTCTTACAGGGATGGACAGCATTCCTTGTCTACTGAATCATATAGTACAGGCATGATACAAGTGTAGTAATTCAAGACAATAAAGAATATTAAGTACGGTGTTGCATGTACAGCTAGTAAATACAGTTTCCAAATGCATATGCAAATCTCGAGACAAAGTAGTGTATCTAGAGCTAAGTTAAATGAGATTTTCCTGGAGAGTGCTTGCAAATCAATACATGTATCCAAGATGCTCTTACCGAAAGGTATTCTGAATATGAGAAACTGTTATTTGCTTAACAACTTTTATGTGAAAACAAAAAAGTGGAAAACTTCTATCTTCTTTTTACACATAGATTTACATGCATAAAGCAGCTCCTAGGATTAATTTCTTTAAACAGTCATATGAATGTCAAAAGAATGGATCCATCTTTCTCTACTCACTGAACCGCTAAGCCCAAGCTACTACTTCATCAGCTACTAGGTCTAACAGATACTTCTTTTACCTGCCAGTCTTAACAGGCTAAAACAAGACACATCGCTCATTAAAACAGCTGTGATACCTCCACAATCATCAAGATTAATGCAATATATGCAAATAACTGTTTAGCTCAGTATTTAGCGGAATAGTGGACTGCTAAAAATAAAGTTTAAAGCAGAGGGAGAAACTGGTTGCTGTGCCAGGGGTTGAAAAGAAAACATTATTTCTTCTAGGAAGAGGAGGCAGAAGAAAGACCACAACAACAGACAGAATACTTAGGCATGAGATGTTGACCAAATAATTGACTTGAGCTCTGAACGTTTTTCCTAATCATTATGACTGTATCTTACACTTTCTATAGAAGTTGAAAGGAAGCAGTAGAAAAACCTAGAGAAAGGAAAAATACAGCTGAGTAAGAAGGAGAGGAAGGGGAAATCAAATAACCCATTTCGTAGAGAAAAAGAACACTCTTCTGAAAAACTCAAGTTAATGGATACTTACCAGTGTCATGATACCTAGTCTGTCCACTTCCCGAGCTGGACTATGTGGAATCCGCCTCGGGGTGGAACGGCCACTGCCAGGCGGGGAAGAACCAGCAAGTGAACCACTTGCATAGGGAGGGGGAATGGAGCTCATGGACCGGAATCGGCCATGGGCATCCAGACTTCCACTACCCACTCTGCTCTCAATTTCCTCTGCACGCTGCTCCGTGTTTTCCTTTTCTTCTTGTATAAGTCTAAAAGAAAAAAGTTTCAAAGGAGCATGATATTCAAACAAGCACCATACAAACAGAAAGACTGACTCAGGCATTAGAAAGCAGTAGCACTTGGCAGGCAAAACAGCTATGCTGAAAAATCTTCCAATGCAATCTGAAAAATAGTGGTAAACGCTACTGCTGTCACTGCTGTGCAGGGATTTCTGTCAAACCAGTAATACACAGTCCCTTCTATAAACGGGACCGAGGACAAAGAACCTGGAAAGAATACTTAGACATACGCAAGCTAGTTACTTCTGTCAAGCCCCCACTCAGCAAACTGAATGGGCAACCACCATTTTCCGAGTAACCACACAAAAAGGATTTCTAGTGTCACAGAAACTCATTTTAATCAAAGCCCTAACAGCAGATAGACCATACCTAATCTCTTTGTTGATTGCATCCAACTGTTCTTGAAGCATCATGGCCAAAGTCTGAGCATCAGCCTGACCACTTGGCGACAGCAGATCAACCGAACTGAATATGGTCTCCCTGTCATCCTCAACATCAGACACATCAACATCACTCTCAAATGCTTGTGCCACATTTGCCAATACACTTGCTTGCTGGGCTCGCTCCCAGTCCTGCTCGTTCAGAGTTTGAACCTAAGAGAATTAATTAAAAAAAAAAATCCAAACTCGAATGTGGAAAACATTACATTTCTGCTGTTTTTCAAGATGTTTAAAATAATTTTTAAAAAGCCCACTTACATGCTGAATGCATCCATCAAGACAGCAATGTTTAGAGAAATGTAAAAAAAAAGCTATAATGTGGAAAACTTCACATCTACAGTTCAGTGAAATTTAAAAACGGGCAGTCTCACTGAATAAATTAAAACATCACATATGTTGGCTATATACACTCTAAAATACAGTAAAATTTTGCTGTCAAATCCAATGAGAATTCTGGAACCAGCTTTATGTAATGAGAACTTACGTGTCCTGAAAGGGTCTTAAAATTCCTTGCAAAACAGTAAAATGTTAGGTCAGTGTACAGACACAAAAGTAGGGCTGTTTCAAATTATATTTTACAGGCTTATCATACTTAAAATAAAGTGGACTTCAGAATAAAATTTTGCCATTATTTGTTAACAATTAAAAAGACTAGTAGTTATGCATCAGTTAGTAAAACAGGATATATATATATAGCAGTTTATTGCTCTGCACTACTATTCTAGAAACTCCTTGTGATAGATTAGCCTCATCTAGTCTATTTTGTTGCCAAAGTTTCATAGTTTCATTTTTATTTTAATTTCAGAGTTCTATTACCTTTGAAGGTTCATCTCTGAGAGCTGCCAAACGCCCTTTCTGGGGACGCCTTAGCACTGATGAGGTGCCATAGGACTCTGTATGACTGTCAGTCACAGATGAAGATGTCATAGGGTATCTGAAATCTGGTCGGCTAGAACACGAAGAAACATCTTATCCTTAGGAAGGAAGGCGGAAGGGGGAAATAAACCAAGAAACCCACCCAAATGATTCCTTTTGTCCCACTAGTGCCAATTTTTTTTAAGCAGTATAAAAACTGCTTTATATGCGCTATAAAGAATACATAGCTATAAAGTTTTAAGCTTTAAAAAGTTGAAAGTATTTTGAGTTATAACAGACAAAATTACGTTTAGCAAAGTGACAATTAAGTGCTGGTACCTATGATGAAGTGATGTGGCTCTGAGTCTTACTTGGTCATTTTCAGCCCTTAATGCTTCAACATTTAATACAAGTTGATCCTGAAAAAATAAACAGATAAAATACGTAACAGTATGCTAAAAAAACCCTGTGTCAAATACTGATTTATAACCTAACGTTTAGTTTTTTGACCTCATTTCTACGAAAATCAGAAATAACAGATTTTAAACTATACCCTTCAACGATAGAAAATGTAAAAAAGATTTTTGCTACACACAGTGCAGCACCACCAGAAAAGGGCATTCAGAATAATTCTGTTTCCTCTCTACACTGCGACCCTCGATAGTGACAATATATATTTTAAAAACAGCTACTACATAAAATTCGCATATTACTAACTTTACTAAGTGAGAATATTTAATAAGAAACAAGAAGATTTTCCAAGCTCTGCGCACAAAAGGTTCTAAATGCATTCATTTTTAACTTGGACTTGTTACATGCTCTAGAAACTCAGAATTTAACAACAGAGAAATCCAATTAATAAGAAAGCAATGGAAGACTAATAAAAAGTAGCTGACGATGAACATCTGTGCCTTGCGTGAAAACTGCTGGCCTACACATACAAAAATTCAAAGCACATTCTGTAAAATATTCTGAAGGCATTCTTCATTTTATTACAGAAGCACAGCCTCTAGAGTTTGGCCTAACTACTTACTAGAATGACTGAGGGAGATGCAGTACACCTGTGATTTAATAAGCAATAACAAGTATTATTCAGAACAGACGGCATGACCATAAAATCAATGGCCACTGCTTAAGGATGCAAAGAAACCAAAGGCCCCACCACTACTGTTCACGAAGGAAACTTGTCCGTTCCAGGACAAGCGAAACACCAGACAGCTGCTATTGTAAAGGGACAGCCAAGCCTAATAAATATTTCTCTCCCTAATCCCCCCAGTCCTTAGTATTTCTCTTATCTTTTTACTATTCAAGGTCACACATACTACAGTATAAAAATTCTATGCAATCTTCAAACTTTGGCAAATTGCCGCTATATCCAGCCACTTCACATATTCAGAAGTGTGTTAAGTCTTTGAGTAAAAAGCTACATATTACCTATAAAATCATCATAAAACTAACATAATAAACACAATACCATAAAATGAGCAATAACAGCCCCCTACTTTTAAACAGACCAGGCAACATTAAGTTTTATGGGGGAATTCAAATCTGGTCCTGCTATGTAGCAATGCAGCAACTGTTTTCCGATACAATATTACAAAAATGTGTATTATACCTTTTCATGCTGAAGTTCCTCTACTTGTTTTTTTGCGTTTTCAATTTCTCGAAGAAGTGAATTCTAAAATAAAGTGTATCATAAATTGTTACTTATAAAAGTTTTCAATTCTTAAACCACAACCAAGATGAGTTTCAAAAAGTTTCAGTCAACGCTATACAGATGCATCTTAAGTTACACTTTATTGCTTACATCATTTCACTTTGATTATAGTTGAAAATTTATCCTTTCAGGTGTGCAGCCCCCTAAATAATGGATTTAGCAATAGTACAAGTTCCATAAAAATTTCATACCAATACCATCCTTTTAAAGCTCTGTTTGACAAAACTGGTTAAAAAAAGGAATAATTCAACAGTTAAAATAATTCAAAGTTATTTGCTGAGTGGTTGCTAAGGCATTACTGGCTGTTATCATTACGTTTTCATTTTATGTTTACTTTCCTGACCTGCAAAATTACTATACAGTAATTTCTTGGATGTACTGTACCTCCAGCACTGCAACACTCACTGACTTAAGGGCCTTCATTAACATCAGAGCTGCTGTCTTTACAGTTATACCATTACGTCTAAACAGCTCCAGTAAATGCAAATACTTACAACTACTAAAATACCTGTACTCAAAGCAGTTTCCAAATTCAGACTTAGAATCATCTGAGAATTAAGAAACATGAGAGCTACAACCACCAAAGAATTTCAACTATTGTATTTGACTGTAGTATGTGATACTAAGGAAAAAAAAAAAAAAAAATCAGCTATTGGCCCTTGTAATAGGAAACTTGTAACTGTGTCGCTTTCTCCTCCTTTTCCACCATTGCCAAGAAGTTCTACTAAACACATTTCCTTAAGGTAAGTAATATTACTGTTTTCATCTTAAACGCGTAAAGAAGTTTCACACGTGAACAAACAAATCATTCTGGGAAAAAAGCCCACATGATCAGAAGAAAGTCTTAAAATTTTACCTGCATGTTTCTTCCCAGCTTAGCATAAAAGCATGAGCTGGAAGCCACAGTGAAAATACTTTTCTAGAAGCTGTTACCTACAGTGAAGGACAACTAGGTTTTCCTCATTATTCATGAACGTAGTTAGGGTTTGGAGAGTAAAGGGGAGTTAGGGTTATAACTGACAACTCCCCAACATTCAAGCATTTTAAAAACCAAAAATGCAGGCAGCTGTTTTTCAGAAATTGAATTTATAAAGGGTGTTAGAGCAACCTTGTTGATGTCATAACAAGGCCCATGACAAGAACTTCTTAAGTATTAGGAGCAGCTGGTGATCTTTAAAACAGCGATGTTAACTAAAAACCACAAGTCTGCTGCCTTAGATGCCAGGTGGTAAGCACCCTTATCATTAACTCAAAGGGGGAGAATTAGTAGGATCTGCATTTGTTCTGCACTACTCAATTCCTCTCAGCTCAAAGCGCAAACGCAGAGAAAAGAACAAACTAAATCTTTGTAATGCTCCAAGGGGAGTGCAGCCCCGGAATTCTGGAAAGACATGTCAGATACCTGATTGACGGTCTAGGGATGAGAACTGAGCTGACATGAATGCCACAGAAAGTAAACATTTATTAAGGCCTGAAAACATCATTACTGTATTGACTGAAACATTTTATTGCCATGACTTTAAAACAAAAGTCACTCAGTCTTTATTGGAACATTTCCCCAGATGATCATTCCACTCTTCAGTAGAAGAAACTAACTATTTTTTTAATCCATGACAAAGCAATTCAAAGTCAGCATGAAGCAAAGTGCTACTATGGAAGATGCTGCTTTGTTCAATGCAGAATAAGGGTATCTAACTTAAAGGCATGCATGGAAGAAAAATCCGTAAGGATCTAGATCCAAAAGACGAAGGGAAAGAAACAGAGTGAAGTATGTCACAAGTTAAACGATGAACTGAATACAGGGGAAAGCTCCGAGACGTGCATTGACAACACAGGGAACAGCCCATTGACATTCATATAACCTGTCTCAAAATGATCTACCTGGGAAGAAAATGTAAGACTGTTTCAACTTGCACGAACCCCACAGTGACTCAGGGTAACTTGTACAGACAAAAACAGTGGGAAATAAAAGACACTGAACTGAAAAGGTCAAAGTTCTAGTCCTAATTCTTCAGACTTCCTGTGTTACACTGGATGAGCCTATTTATGCAGTCCACACCAGTCAACTAGGCAAGGATAAAGCTTCTTAAAAGATGCCTTCTCAACACTGCAGTTACGAAACCCTGGGACAATCTCAAAAAAATAAAAGAATTTTAAGAACATATTTTCAAAATCCACACTAGAAATCAGCCTTAACAGAAACTACTGTTATTAATAAGGATTTAGTATTCATTTACTGAAGTTACAGACATATTGCAAAATACACAAATCACTACTGAATGCTGAACATCTAATTAACATATATGCTGGAATGTGACTTGTTACCTTATCTTCCAAGGCAGCCATCCTTTCCTTGAGATGAAGCTGGAGCCTTTCATTAGATTCAGACAGAAGCTTATCAACAGTTTCTGACAAACGTTTATTATGCTCCTCGTTCATCTTCTCTCTCTGTCTAGCCTAAGATACACAAAAGCTACTGAGATAACTTAAAATTTTAATATGTCTGTAACAATTTCCAGGTTGTAAAAACAGTAAGCTTGCTTTAATTGAAACATTTTTCCAAAGGAATACTGTATGTACCTCCATGACTCTGTAAGGGAGTATAAGGGACATGTAAGACTTTAATAACTGTTCCAAGATCAGAAGCTTGAAAATCTGAGTTTACTCTTCAAGAAAAAGCAGATTTCAGAACCAATTCCATTATTTATAACCTAGGAACCAAATTTTCCAGAGTCATTTAATTCAGCAAGTTTTTGATGTGTCTCCTCATCACAAAATACGTTATGTATGTATACGTATTTCCAAACACATTTTCAAGCTCTCATTGGAGACTTTCAGCTTTTTCTTGAGCTTTAATGTTAACCGTATTACAGAGGCTCAAATCTCCCAACTATTAGCCAGCCTAAACTCTTGCTTTATTTTAGAGATGAGAAATAAAAACAGCTTTGCTGAATGGTAGGCAGCCATGAAGGGGATTAGACTCTTTCTTTCAGCTTTGTATCTTTGCCAAAAATATGTACTGTACCCTTTGCAGTTCTTGATTCTTTTCTTCTAGCTGTGCTTCCATCTGTCTCAGTCGTTCCTCTATATTGCCATGCCTCTCCTCAGCCTGTCAATTTGAAAACAAAATTAGAATTTGGGTTTTTTTTCAAAAAAAACAAAAAGGCTTCAGAAGCATAGAAACATTGAAGCACAATAACATATCTAACATGCTTTGCACAACTGCCATTTATGGTAATACACGATGCAGAACAGATGTATTTCTGTCACTAAAAGAACCTAGTAAGAGTTCATATGGTAAGTAACAAAACGATGAAGCCTCTCACCCCTAAATACCATGAATCAACTACTATTTGCAAATGAGCTTGCAACAGTAGAAGTTCATTCATATCCCCAAGAATTTAAAAAAAAATAAATAAAAAAATAGAAACTAAATGCATTTCAGTGTTTCCTCACTAGCCTAGACAATGTGACCCTTTGTTAGTAATCATGACAAAGCAGAAAGCAGCAAGCAGAAACAAGGACTAATATACGAATTCTACCTTCCTAAGCCTGGTGGTAAGTTCCAATACTTTAACATCTTTAGCAGCAGAGTTCCCAGGAGACAAAAGGTCAGACTACAGAGCCAGTTAGGGACAGGAAAGATAACAGGGAAAGAAATGAAACTAAGACTTTAAAAGAAAACACACACACACACACACACACACTTGAAAAGGCTCACTTGTAGTTATTACATGTAATTCCTCAGACTTCTTTATTCCATTTGCAGCCTTCTAAAAAACCTTAATACCACCTAGTACCATTATTTCTCTCTCCCCACATTCCTCACTTGTTTACCAGTGGAAGAAATTTGGATTTCCCCTTCAGAAATAGTTCTTGCTTTAGAAGACTTTATGCCTATTACTGAATGAATTTTAATAAAAAATAACAAAATAATAATTCAGAGAGACATTTTTATAATGTAACAGAGTTCACAGAAAACCTGCTGAAGTTCCAAACAGCAGGAATTAAAAACAAAGAGAAAAATAAAAAGTAAATCAGAGTGTGTTCAGAAAGACAAATGGAAAACACAGAAAACCAGGAGAAACGTTTTCTGAACTAGCTGGGAGAAAACCAGAAATGCAGTGTAACAAAACCAACAGTAAGTGCAGATTTTGTGTAGCGGGACACCAGCAGGTACGAGAGTCTCGAGGACACTGTCCAATCGCCTCACCTTTGAAAGTGCCGCAACTCTCTGTGCCAGCTCAGCTTCCACCTCTGGCAAAGTTTCAGCTTTTCTCAAAGTCTGCTGCAGCTTTTGCTCAGCTAGCTCCAGTCGTTCTTGCAATTGCCTATTTTTATCTTCACTCTACACAGGATTATAATCAGCAAATATTTAGTGTTAAAACGGTGATTAATTTTCACCAGAGAGGAAGGTAAGGATACAAATTACTGCCTTTCCTAGACCTATGGAGAACAAACTGTCCAAAACTGGTTTCATAACCAAAGATGTGGTATCTTCCCCTTCATTACACAACAGAACTTCTTTCTCTACAAATTTTTTTCTGCAGACAATTTTGTGTATTCTGAATGCAACTATATCACCACATAAACGTAGTGACGGTATGGGAAGCAGCATAGAACAAGTTGTGAATTTTCAATGTCAAGGCTGTGCCAAGACTGAGTTACATCAAGCAAAAAAAATTCCTTAATATTTTAAATAACACTGTGCATTACCGCGAAATTCATTTTTACTTAAAGTGCGTACAACTTCTTTCAAAACTTATACTAAAAGGGACTTCTCTTGTTGACTAACAGTTGCATGGCTTCCTCTAGTTAGAAAGTGACTGGCTAAACAACCATTTCTGGTTCTAAGTTGGACTACTTCATGTCAAGCATGTGTCAAATTTCCTCGTGCAATAAGGCAACGTTTACTTACATTACAGGCTATAAAAATCATTACACAAATTTTAAAACTAAAGATTAGTAAATTTTTAAATGAGTAATTCTCACACATGAAACTAAAGATGCTTGGATACACATAATAACTTAAAAACCCACAATTATTAGCGACAACAGCCCTGCTGCACCATGATCAAGTGCACTAAAATGCTCAAAACCATTTCCTCTCTCCAGTAAATTGTCTCATCTTCATTTCCAGGGTAAAACCCTGCACAATGCAGTCCTCCAGTTACTGAAAAACAATCACTAACAATAGTGCATTACAGATGATATTCATCTTCCTAGAAGCAAAGTGCTTTAGTACAGTACGAACATCAATTATTTCCATTAGTTCTATGCTGAACAGAATGTACTTTATCTCATCTCAAATTACAACCTGTCGATGCATGGAGTCTTTAGTGGCAATTTCATTTTCAAGTTTATCATTGAGGTCATGCACAGATGTAGCTTCACGTTGTGCAGCGAGGTAGCGTTTCTCAAGAGTTGTAATTCTCTCTTCCATGTCTTCTTTTTGGGCCATAGTCTATGCAAGACACAAGACAGAATTTAGTCTTTAATATAGGAGATTATTATTTAGTGATCAAACTGGGGAGAAAAACCCACAAACCAAAATTAATATTTTTTTTAAAAAATCACAGATATGCTTTGTTATTTCTCTCAGTAAAAAAGTGCAAAAACCAATCTCACTTAGGTTTACAAGGTCAATGACTTTATTGTTTGTTTTGTTGTGGGTTTTTTTTTTTTTCTTTAAACAGTGAATGTTTAAAAAGACTGGTCTTTATTACATGACAACAGATCTGCTGCTTATCTCTTTAATGGCACAAAAACAGCAAAACTTTACTTGCTGGGGACAGTCAGAGAGTGTTCTTGGATTTAACTAAGCTCCCTTTCTGTTTAATAAGGATACAGTACAGAGCAATATATAGGACCTTGGGGATTAGTGACTGATCAGAAACAGGAATTGTCAATCACACCACTGAAATAAAAGTGATTCCTCAACCACGCACATCTTTAAAAATGAAAAATGTAAACTTCATGAAAAAGCTTAGCATTTATGACAAGATCAAGGATCTTGTCAAGAACATGTTAACATTCATAATGCTAAATCTATAATTGAATATATTAATGAAATACATAGTTATGCACAGATTAATTCTAAAGACAAATTTTCTTAAGCGACTGGTCTTTTAAACAAAAAATAGCACCATCATCCTCTAAACAACTTTTTTCTCACCTATCAAACCAAAGACATCAAAAAGCATAAAGGTCTAACTGAGCACCAGTGACACTGAAATTTTATAAAGCAATTGCATTTGTGACTACCCAAATTTTGACAGTTCATTCCTCACCTCTCGTACATCTCTCTGTAACTTTGTATTCATTTCTTCAGATTTTATTAAGTCTTTTCTAGCTGTGTCAAGATCTTCTTCCAGCTCTGTTACTCTGCTAGACAAAGCAGTAAGACGTTCTTTCATTTGTGTCTGCTCTTTGTTTTGCTTGTCTATGACGTCTTGGAGTTCAATCACTTTAGCAAGGTTTTCGTCATGGCACAAAGAACCATCAGAGGATCGCTATAAAATAGGAAAAAAAAAATGTATTTGCATGTTACACAGCAATTTGAAAAACAAACTGTTACTTAGCGGTAAACACCCCTCCTCCAAGATAATTTTACTATGGGATAGACTGCAAAAATTGAAATTGTACTAACGGAGACTTAAATTAAATCATAGCTCAAAATCTTTTATTATAGTTTAAAATTAAAATATTATAGTTAATGATTGAAAATCAGACAGCTTTAAAAAGTCGATAGCTGTACCTTCCCATTTGTAGTTGGCGTATTTTCTTGTTCGTGATTTATATCCAGCATCCCATCTGGAAGTGTTTTCTTCTGATTATTTTGCTCTTTCAGAATCATTAACTGAAAGAAAAGCAAAGTTTATATACGTATGTTTCAAGTCAATTCCTCTCTCACTTATAAGGAACAGCTGCAAAAGCAAAGGAGCAAAACAACAATTACTGATTCCACTGCAAGGTATGTATTAATAAATTATGGCACAGGCACTCAAAAAACTTATGCCACTGCAACCCAAAAATTCCTATTTTAAAGCCACAGAAACTCTTTCTGTTGTTTTGTTGGGGTTTTTTTGGGGGGTTCGGGGGATGGGTTGTTTGGGGTTTTTTTGTCCTCCTTTCCTGTTCTTTCAAAGTGACTAAGTTAAAAATTATAGTTGTCCTATTTGGCAAAAACTCAGAAACAAGAAGTGAAAGTGAACCTTCATAACCAAATAAATTACTCTGTACAAATATTGATTAAAACACCCACAATGCACACATGAAGACTTCTTTCAAAAAAGAAACCTACCTCTTTATGCGTAGTACCTAGTTCTTCTTCCAATAAGCTACACCTTTCAAGTGCTACTCGTAACCTCTCCCTTACCTGCAAGGGGTAATTTCAAATAATTTGAAATAATTCAAATTAAAAAGAAACCAATTTCACTTATTGCCATGCTGCCATACCCTTTCAGATAGTAAATGACACTATTTCCATTACACTTAGAGACCTGCTTTATCTTAAGTACTAATTACAACATATGCTACAAAAAAAAACCTTCTAGAGAAACAATGTGTACCTTAAAAATCTAGCTTCTCCTTTTTTCTCATAAGCAAATCATATCTCTATGTAACCTGCTCATTTAGGCAAGAATTAAACACATCCAGAATTTGCCTATCCTTTTGTGGCGCGCAGAGAGTGTATGCTTTTGCTTATTTACAACAAGGAAGAAGAGACAGAATTCTACTTAAAAATAATTTGCCATACTTCATACACAAGGGTCACAAAAGTTAGGCAAACTGAGTTGGCAGCAAAATTCATAGCAAGTTTGCATATCCTGTTGTCAACAGCAGGCACAACTAAAGGGTGGAGTTCCTTTAATTCAGTTTTATTTTATATCACAGTGCATGCAGATTCTTCTCCTCCTGTTCTCTCTAGTCCAAAAGGCTAAATCCTGATATTACACAAGTAAGCAAATGTACATGCTCCTACAACAAATATATTGCCCCCGAACCATGCTTACTTTACATTAGCACAGTTAACGAAGTACTAGAATAAACTACAGCACCTTGCTATAGTGCAACATATTAATTTAGGAGGGCAGGTACAGCAAAGTCACTATCTTAATACAGAGAAAAGTTCAAAGAATCTGACTTCTACAACTTTAGTACAAACAGCTGTATGGTCCACACAAAAGAAAGATGGCACAGGATGAGATGATGTTAGCTACCATATTTAATTACCTTTTCATCAAGGGCTTTATGGTGTTCAAATAAAGATTTTAGTGCTTTGAGAACTTCTACTTCACTAGAAACACCTGCTGGAGACTGAGCTTGTCTCTTTACAACAGTCATTCTGAGAGATCGCTCATGCCTGGAGACAAGACACTCCAAATGTTCCAGTAACAACTAAAAAAAAAAAAAAAAAAACCAATGTTTATTCCTGTCCTGCATACTGCAGAGAACTTTGCCCCGTAAAACACTGAGTTTTGAGTTCTAAACTTCAAATCCGAGCACCAACAACTGTTGCATCAAGCACAAGGACACGATTTTAACATTTCACCAGTGTTACAGGGGATATCAGAGCTAACACATTTCCTACCTCTCTCTTTCAGTCTAGGTTTTAAATGAGGTTTCTGCTTAGCCAGGTCTCTTCAGTTCTGCCACCAATCTGAGGAACCGCATGCTTGCCAGAAGGACACGCATAGGAAATGCTCCAAATCAGAGAGCAACTGCTCTGCTGGCAGCATTGTTAAGCCGCTGGAACACACAGCTACACCTTGCCCACTCTGTTCTGGGTGTTGTACGATTACAAAACTTTTACAACAAGAAAGCTGAAGGACCAACAGCAGTGCAGTCTTACAAGCTTTTCCTGATTCTGCACAGCTGTATTTGGAGCTGTGCATAAGCTTCCAAACTTTTTTAATCAACACACATTGGCACTTTCAGGGGGATTCACGTGCAAATAATCAGGGAAAAAATTATTTTAGCCTTTCAAATTCAACATTCAGTATTTTTCTCCATGTAGTTGGACGCTTTAACAATGGCAATCTTGGAGAAGACAAGGAACTAACCCTTGTATTATTTCTTTCTGCTTTCAGTTCAGCAATTTCTTCTTCCCTTTCAAGCAGCTGCTCCCTGCATACATTCAGTTCCTTTGTAAGCGCTGCAAATTCCTGAAATAAACCAGAAATATAAGCACATCAAATACCGGGATATAGTGAGAGGGGATTCATATGAACACTTGACATGATTTCGTGAAGTATTCATTTCAAATGCCTAAAGCCAATACAGCTGTATTAGTCATGCTAAGCAGGCTTAAGTTCAAACACTCAAAACCGTTACAGCATCAAATGTAAAGATAAAAGATGTCTGACCGGTACTTTTGACAACTTGTTTGTCTCTCAAGGCAATTATCTGAGTTCATGTATCCCTCCTAAGCAAAGTTAAAAACCTATTTGTAATGCACTTTGTTACTGTTTCCAAAAGTTGTTGTTTCCTTTTTTTTTAATGACTGCTGAGGGAGACATGAAAAAAAAAAAGCACTAAGCAAAAACAGAACCCAGCAAAACATGACAAATTTCACTATTTAATTTCGAGAGACAATGCATAACCCTGACATCTACCAGAATACACAGGTTGGTTCTTCTGAGTAACAGAGCATCCTTGGAGCTTCACCACTGGAGGACTCAGACCTTTATCGGTATTTATATACTCAAGCTACATACAGGGATTTCATTTATACCTACTTTCAAATCTCACAGAATGGAACTGAAACAGCCCTTTCCCTGTAGGCCTGCAAGAAATCTTGGGAGGATTAGAATCAGAATTTTCTAGAAGCCAAGCCCTTGGGCTCAAAGTCCTCAAGAGGCTTTCCCTTCAAATTCAGTAAAAGCTTTCACCTAACAAAACTGAACCAAAGTGCAATAGTACATAGAGTGAAAAGTCATTAGGGAATAGACTTAAGCTAACTCACTCCATGTTTATTTGAACATGGAGATTAGTCTATATTTAAAGAATACATTTCTAAATTTTGGGGTTTCTGTCAAGAAGACACGATTCTACTGAATATCTGAAAGAGCCACTACATCCTAAACTATTTCCACTCTATCAACAGCCTCACTACAAATACTCAACATAAAAGGCACTTAAACTTTCTATCAACTCAGCGAGCACACTCTGGATAGAATAAAAGATACAACTATACAACACATTCATAACCAAATACTGAGCCTAACCTTACCTACCTACCTTACTCTGGCAAAATTTAAATTGTAATCTGAACCACATTAGAAATTATTATTAACAGTAAGCATGAATGTGAACAAGCCCATGCTTTAGAAGAGGGCTTTGTAGGAAATAAGAAAAAAATCCTCTTGTGTCATCAATGCAACTCAGGATGCAAAAATAAATACACATCGGTCACTCCAATGGCCAGTGAACACTTCAGAAGCACTTGTATAGGAAAACATTAAAATACCAGTAAATAAATTTGTCTCCTCTATTGTCTAATACAAGGAAAACATCTAATAAATAACAGCCACGTCTAATAAACAGTAGATTAATACAGCTGAACCAGTGATGACCAAGTCAAGACAAACGGCCAGCTAAGAACAACATACTGTGGAACACACTGTGTGCACAAATGCTGCTTCTCTAAGCTTTCCAAACTCTGCAAGATAGACTGCTGAACAGACAGTAGCTGCATATCAAGTAAAAGCTTAAGATGAAACTGTTCGGCAGTAAAATTCAAAGTGACAGAAAACACATGCTTAAAGACAAAAGGACACATCAGCTAACTATAACAGCACATCTGCAAATTCCAACATGCAGCTAAAATAAGCAAACATAGTCAAAAGACACTGTCTGCAAATTCCAAGATTAATTTGGTAAACTTTAAAACACACATGTGTCTGAAAAGACCAAAAATACTGTTGCACAACATGTACCTACAGTGAACTCCTTTGGAATTCCTAATGTATTAGGCTTTTAAAGGTTGCTATGAAAAAGATAGTAATACCACCACCACACACATAGAACCCATCTCCATAATCCTTCTTCCTAACTAAAAAGCTGCTAATTGGAAAAAACATTCAATATAGCCCCCTAGTTAAACATCAAATGACTGAAAAATAACCTTAATTTCTTTTCAAATTCCTAAAAAAAAATTTGTTTCTTTAACGTACTTAATTATGCTCACATAAATATTTCACGGCCGTATTTAATTTGCCCCCTAAAAAAAGAAAAGGCCTATTTTTTTCAAGTAAAAATCCTTATTAAAACAACAATACAGCTACTGGAACTTTTAAACACACAAAACAAACTGCAAAAGGTTCCTGAGTGCAAGGTAAACCATAAAGGAAGAAATCTCCTTCAAGCTTCACAGGAGCTGACAGAAAAATTGATTCTGTTATGGGCTTTCCTTGCAGAATGCTCCTTCATGTCCGAACTTTTCCTGTACCTTCAACATCCCACCCGTGGGAGCTTCCAGAACGCCCAGACAACTGACAGCACACATCCCTTTCACTCCGATACGAGCTTAGGTAAACCAGAACACAGTTCCAAAGCTGCAGTTCTTCACAGGGCTTCCTGACTTATCTTTATGTATTTGATAATTAAATACGACCGAAACTACTAGAAGTGCTAACAGACTCAAAGTATTCACAAAAGAGCTCAATATGAACTTGTTTTCCTGGTGGTGTTTTTGCTCTTTTCAAAATAACTTAAAAAAAAAAAATCAAAACGCCAAGGTCAAAATTTACAAGCATCGACATCACACAACTCTCCAAAGGACATCGGACTGACACAGAACATTCTATATTTTTCCAGTCTCTACCAGAAGTCTTGAAAACAGGATAAGGAAAGCAGTAAAGACTACCAGACACTGTTTTGTCATCCTTTCTCAACTTAAAATCACTGTATAGCATTAACATACATTTTGTTATCTAAGATATATACGAGCTTCATCTTCTGAAAAGCAACTGTATATGTGAAAGGAGGTCTATTGACTCTTCAGGTGATTATAGTACATACAATTCTATTCCATTACATACTTCTGTGCAAATATAAATTGTAGCACAAACACATCATAATTACGACACGAACCGTCACACTGTCAGCTGACCCAGAAAAGAACAATGCATGCAGGAATTTATATTGCTGCTGCATAAACAGACCGACACATATTTCTGGCATTGCACAATATCTCCATTGCTGTTTGTTTTGACAAAATATAGTTGCTTTGAGTCCCATAAGCTGCCTAATAAAGAACACTTGAATGTCCTTAGTTTCAGTTGACACTGCCAAAAGACATATCCTTTCTAGTTTTAATACTTACCTTCAACAGCAGACAATTTGTGATTTCTTCAAGCAGTTCAAAAGGAGAGAAACTATTAGCAACTTTATCACCTCAAAAAAGTTTGAGTTGTCTCATCATTTCTTCCTCGGCATTAGAGGAATGCACAAAAAGAATTCAAGAAAAGAAAAATTCTGAGAAACTTCTCTACTTGTTACTTTTCTGTAATTAATGGAAAGACTGAGAACATCAGAACAAACTTCTGCTCTGGTCCTGGTTGCCATCAAAATAAGAAGTACACAGCTCTGAGGACTGACAAGAACGGGACTCAGGATAAGCACTTTAAAGCACTTACAAGAATCAGAGAGTGCCAAATACACCAGGTAAATATGTCCCGTTGATTAGGACATACTGACAAACACCCATACTCTATACTGAACTGAAATGTTTAATGAAGACTTTCCGAACCAACTGAATCATTCCAAAGACGACACACTTGCTCCCAGAAGCAAACACTCTCAACAAAAAGCTAAACTGAGCAAGCAAGAAACACATTTTCTGGGGGGAGGTTGTCCATTTTTTAAAGCACTAGCATTTCTTCAACATCAACCTTCAGAACTGACCTTCAACCTTTAGTATTTTAGATGCCACAACATAAACTTCCTTCCACAAGCTGGATCAGCTAGTGTCTAGCTGTCAAGCCCATACGTTTCTGACCTGACAGTCGCTTGGTTACTTGCGAGATCCCGGCCCAGGAACATTACAGCTTTCAGGGAATGGGTCCTCTTCATACTTATTACAAGCTAATTTATATGTTCCACAAATAGTACATCACAAACCAATAGATGCTACATGACAGGAAAGACACTACTTAACTCAGGGAAAAACTTGAAAGAAACAGAGGCAACCCGTGAAAGTCTATGAACATAAGCTGTTTATTAGGGATGCTCTACAAAGAATTGTAAGTTTGCTTGGAATTTGCTCAAGCAAAAAAAACTTCTTCCACAATAAAACCCAACGCCACTCTTGAGTGCATAAGGAATCACAGATTACAGGCAACAACATCACCAGAGAGCTTAAAGGATGAAAAGATGTAAGAAAAGAAACGTATTATAAAGTCAAAGAAAATATTATTAAATACTACTAAAAGTAGTATCTTCTGGCAATACAAGGATGAAGATGCAAGTGTTGCACCTTTAGAAACATCTCTGCCAGAAATACGTGAGTGGAATTTATCTGTTTAATCTCCAAGTAATATTTTGGTTTACTGTTAACATTCTGTTCTGTAGTCCACACATCAAACAACCCACTCAAAAAATCTGAGGAGCTGAAGAGACCATGAGAAGAACAACTGGGGAAAGCGCAGGCCACCAGAGATGAGAAACCACTGGAATCAGAGATAAGTTTCCATCATGTTATTTACACTACATACAAACCACAATTATGCCAAATGATGCATGCATGAAAACGACAAATACACACTCTTAAACAAAACTATCAAAGCAAACCTAAATATCTAAGCTTAACTGGTTATTTCATAGCCACTTCACTTTAAACCTAAGGGTTTTAGGTAGCACAGAGTTACCAATATCCCCAATATATTTGGAAGTTCCTAGCAAGCAAATTTTTGTACTTAAGTCACACCAGTTTAGGGTTTTTTTAAGCTATCAGTCAGCATTATGAAATAGTTCAATGGTATTTAGAGTTAAAACTGAAAAGAACTGACATGTTTTAATCATTAAATCCAGACTACCAAGAAAACAGTTACAGACACTTTACAAGAACAAATCCAGAAGAAGAAACAAACACAAACTGTGCTTTGCCTGTTCTGCATAATAAAACAGATTGCTTTCAACCTTTCCATATCTCTGGCATGTGCTAACGGGAAAGAGAGAAATCAGCCTAGAGTGTGTAAAGCAAAATATTTCACCTAGTGAAATTAATTTCCACTTAGTATCAAGCAGCCCAGATTTTCTAGCCTGCAAACATTAAACTTGTTTCAAGCATTAAAAGAATCAGTTCTATGAAATAAGTTTATCTTTTGTTCTCAAAAACCCCAACAACTTAAAAGGGAACATAAGAAAATACTTCAAGTAATATTAAAAATGGTTATGTCAAACTCTTGCGTTTCAGAGCATTGAAAGGTTTCTCATGCTTGAAGTAGCTGTTTTTTCAACTAGAGCTAACTACCCGACAGAGTGAGAATATACTGGAGCTTAGAATAGAATTCATGTATCAACCTCCTTTCCTACTTCTCCTTACACATAAGACGCTCAAAAGACCGCTAACAAAACACACGTGCAGATTTCTTTATTATTAAAAAATTCTCACATTCCAACTAGTGGCACTGAGATATTACGACCTTTGGCCAAGTCTCAGAAGTTTGTATTTTCCTTGACTCAAAAAACACACCTTTGTTTTCTCTAGCAAAAACTGTACCACTGCATGAGAACACTCCAGTGCATATTGCAGCCAGCTGACAGTCAGTGAGTAACTTTTTATCATTCCAGCCCTCCTTTTTTAGTACGGTATTCTCCAAGCTTACTTCTTGGATTGACCTATCTAGGCTTTCTCATTAACACTGCTCAATCCTAAACAGGCAATTAAGTTTTAAAGTGTTTACAGTTGCATAATGTTATTGCTCTGGAATGAAACTCGCTGTTTGCAGTCCGCTTTGGAGCCGAAAGTAGAGTCAACTGCCCAGCGTCTGACAAGCAATGAGCAAAAGAACTCACAGCCAGTAAGTACCAAACATATGCCCAAGAGCAAAATGGAAAAGCTTATAGTCAGACCAGGTCTCCACAGTAATAAATAGGCTTCCAGTTACCATCCTGAGTGAGTTGCTTAAATTTATGTGCGGTGTCCACTGAGCCTGAACTACAAAGCACTAAATTGGGACTTCACTGCTAAGAGCTTTTGGGAAGCGCTGCATGTTGAAGTGCAAGAAAACATAAATGAAGGGTGGTATTCGGCAGCTTTGCAAGAGGAATGCAGAAGTAATCGGAAAAAGGAGGTAAAAATGCATCAGTTCCATGTTCTCCCTCCTGTCTCCTAATCTCCCTTCCCTAATCCAACACATGGCTGGATCCAGCCTTCACTCCTTGAAGGATCACAGGTCTTCCTCTCACCACACTACTCAATGCTCCAACTTTACACACACTACAGAATCCTTTGGAAAGTGAGCCTGTAAACCTTAGTACACAGAGCAAAGACAGGCAAATAGGAGCCACCTACACTCCAACAGTTAACTACAGCCTGTAAAAACCACCCAGACTAGCAAAATCATTACTCTTGCATTTCATTTCCTCTAAACCCAGCAAAACAGCCCTGTTATGTGTACAGCACTAAGAGCAAAGCCTTATGCAAAAACATATCTTTGTGCATCGTTGGAGTTCCAACAATCATCAATTATATACCGTACTTTGCACTGGAAGGTACATATGCCAATGTGAGCATCCTCTAAGCTCCACCATTAATTAAACCTACATACACCACACTGAATGCAACAGGCACACACGCAACAAGTGATACCTACAAGACTGTTTGCTGGTAATGTGCTGCAAGTCAAAACTAAGCCACAGCTGCATTCTGTTTTCTTCAGTGCTAAACCAACCTCTTTCTAGGTCTGTGACATTAAGGAAAGAGAACACAAAGTTGTTTCATCCAGTTATTTCTTTTTAGGTCTAACAACTTGCAGTTTGCTAAGCATCTTCCTGTAGGGCAACCAGCCTTGCAATCTTCGAAAGATTAAGAATCCATAATTTCTCCAGGTAGTTAGTTAATCTTTTCGTCAACCGTAACAAATCACTGCCTCACCTGAGGCTTGTTCAAAGTACAGTAGATCACACAGCCTATCTTTTCAGATAACCCAGACTGAACATAAACCATTTTTACCACAGCCTTTTTAACACAAACTTTTAAATTACTTTTAAAGCTACAGATGTGTATCAAAAATTACACATCAAACCAGAGAACAACTATACCAAAGTATTTATTTTTTCCCAAAGGCTTTCTCCAAATACCCAGCTGAGGGGGGTGAACCCTACAACTTCACAACAGAGGATTAACAAGAAATGAACAAACTGAACACTAACTAGAAGCACTAGTTTCCAGTTTTAAGCTGTCTTCTTCTCTCGTCTTTGTAAAATACTTTTACTATGTTGTCCCTAACTCAGGCAACATTGTGAATCTTTTGAGTAAAGAAGTTGAAAGTAGAGCCATCGCAATGGCTGTCAGGTAACAGCTACCCAGCAGCAGGCATAGGAAATACAGAAGCACTCTTCAGGCTTGCCTGAAACTTAGCATCTATTCATATGCAATGGTGGCAGAAAACCTTCTTCCATCTCATGGCTAGAACCTTTTTATTGTGGTGGTTATGCCCCACCTTAGCTGCTCTTGGATGTACATGAATACATCCCCTGACAGGGCAGAAACAGCACAAAAATATTCAAAACCATACCAAGCTTGTTCAACTTGGAAAAATGTACAAGATCAGCTAAAACATGTATCAGGAAAACTTTAGTCATTGTTGAAAAACAGGCTTTTCAACTTGGGATGTGTCTGGCTACTTTGTGCAGAACTGTAACTGTTGAGACTGGTCAACAACAGAGTAATCCTTTCCAATGCTGTGCCAGTGCAAGTACTGATATTCCAGAAGAATAGTTTACCTTAACACAGAAATAAGTTTACAATACTTGGGTGGTGTTAGAAAAACAAATGCCTCTCAGTTACACTCTGAATAAGTGAATTCTCAGGGTTTCACAATATGAATTACCACATTCCTGCACCCCTAGCCTATTTTGATTAGTAACTAATACAGTAAGTAGTAGCACAACTTCTTAGTTGTAGCTTTAGGCATCTCCATTTTTGGAGTCCATGTCAGTGAAGAAACCTACCCACACCCATACCCACTATGGCAAAAGCAGAATACAGTTGTACTTAATTAAAGAAGAAGAATCTTGCATTACCAGTTTGACAAGGTATGGGACAAAACCAGTCTCCATCTTTAATATGACACTATAGAGATTTCACTTAAGTTTTTCCTCTCCATATAAAGTTGGTCAAGATTTCCTGGGATCCCATACAGGATTTCACAGCACGCAATGCCAAACTGTAAAACAACCGCAAGATATGCTGAGAAAATTTAACAAGTTTGGTATTTTTCCTGGGACCCCCCCATTATGGAGGCTAAGCAGCTACTACAAAAGCTATAGCAAGATCTTTTAAGTTGTAAACAACAGTGAACTGTCAGTTTCCTTGTGCAAGAAAAAAAAATAAAAAATATATTTTTCAGTATATCAACTCTACACATTCTACACTCACAAGAAATAGCACAATTCTGGCTCAGCTGATATTTATTATTAAATTCCTATGACTTGTATGAATTAAAAATTATTTAATCCTAAATACTGCATTCTAGTGTGTTTAAAAAATTAATCCTTACATGACTAATGCTTCACCATTTTTTAGAAATAGACCCAGGACAAGATCCGTCATGCATGATTATTTCAGCGACAAGATACTTGGGCTTGCAAAAACGGTAAGCAGCAGCTGAGGCACTGCCCTGCCCTATTCTAATCATTCATCTTGGCCTCCAGTTGTCAGGTTTAGTTCTGAGGTTTAGTTCTGTGGCTAGCAGTTGTAAAGTACGTTTTTCACACTATGTTAAAAGGGAGTGCTTGGGAATATCTGAAAAAGGCTGGCCAAGCCACCCTCATTAAACAAGAATCAACATGTACTTCCCCTTCAATGCTCTCCTATTATATATATATATATTTTTTTTTTCCTTCCCAAGTGACGAACACTTCAGTCTTATAATTTCAAACTTGTTTAAGCAAGTAATACTCAACAAGGACAGATACCTGCCTTCAGCAGGAAATTCAACTTACAGGCTCTTTACATTTTATTTTTCTATTTCTTTGTACTCCGTCACTGCAGTTCACATGCTAAGTGAATTTACTGGGCTAACTGAAGCTAAATATATACAAATCTGCAATATTTGGCCTAAATGCAACTGGATCACTCCATGGAAAAGTTGTTTGATTTTTACAAAGGCAACTGTAAAGCCCATGCAAAAAGAGTATAGTCTCAGGTCTGATCACAGACAAGCCTGGTATTTAAACACAGAAAACAGTTAAGCAACATAGCTTAACTATCAAAGAGTTGACTTCTGGGGGTTTTTTAAGCTTTTTTTAATGTTCAAAGTCATTTGTTGCCTGCCACAAAAGATATCTGTCATCATCAGTTCCAAACTTCACAACTATCTGAACCCAAAAAGCATGCTACATCACAGAACAGAACCATGCTAAAGGGCAGGGAAGGGAAAAAAGAAAAAAAAAAGAAAAAAGAAGTAACAAGGACAGTCCGTTAATATGCTGTAACCAGTAACAAATGCCAAAGCAAAAGCTGGATGGTGAGGAACCTGGTCTGAGGAGAGGAAAAAGCTCCTATTCCACACTGGGCTCCAAACAAGGGAAAGATGATGCAACTGGGAAACCCTGCAGCTTCCTACTCAGTGGAGAGAACAGGCACGCTCGGCCCATTTCTCCTCTACTACCTCCCAGGACTTAATCTTTTACAACCGTTGCATAAAATACAGAAGAGTGTTACGCAGTATCTAAAGACTACAGTTCCAACAGGAGATGAGAGTTACACCAAGGTAAGTATCAGCATAAATAAGATTACAGGAGGGGAAAAGGACAGCTTCTTTCCTGCACAGACAAGCAGTGAGAGCTAAAATCCCAAAAAGCTTTTTCATTTCAACTTTACATGAAGCAAAGTAATTCCAGATTTCTTAAAACTAAGGCTCAGCTTTTGGAAGATAATGTTGTTGAACCACACCCTCAAAAGACATTCTGAAAACTCAAGCTGCATGTTCTAAAAGAAATAAATTACTAGATGCACCTGCCTCATGTTCTTCAACACAAAGCTGAAAGAATGTTATGACCTTCCAAGCCTTTTCCCCATGAAATACAAAAATGTGATAATACTGAATGAAAAATATATTACTCACGAATAACATAATAAAAAAAGATATTTGCAGTGGTATCCCAAGGCATCCTTGAAATTGTCTACACCAAACTTCTAGTCATTCACGCAAATGTACTACAGCAAACAGAGCGCTTTGGAGAGATATTCTGAAGTTAGAAGTTTACCTAAGATACACATAAATATGTAAAAAACCCAACCAGATTCACCCATGCATCCAAGACCGCCCTCCATACACGCTTTGCTGTTCCAACCTTCATCTCTCAGGTACAGAGTCATGCTTAATACCCGTAATGAGATTATCCGAAGAACTTCTAGTGCTACAGGTAACTCTTTGAACAACGGAATCCCATTTAAACCTCTAAGTGACCTTTGATTTGCGTGAAAAGTTTCATTTATTTCTGGGTTTCCAAATTAGAACACAAAAGGTGGCCCATGTCTTAAATCCTATTAGAAGCAAGAGGTTCAAATGTGAGATGTCAGTCAGGACTTTAAATGCGATACACAACAGAATCTTAAAGAATATAAAATTACACAGTTCAGTTTCCCATTGGGAACAGTAAATCCACAAGCCTTACTCTAGCACAAACGGCAGTGAAAAGTACAGCTAGTAACAGAATTTAGGTCCGGTATTATCCATTCAACAAGGCTAATGGAGACCCATGAACCCCACCATGTAACAGAGCACCATTTCAGCTAGCAGATTTCCCATTTATGGATAGGACTGCAAAGAAAAGGAGAGTTTAGACCACCACATTCTATTGGCAAAAGTACATATTGCTATTATTTTTGAGATAGGCTCACATAAGACCTTTGAGAATCCACAACTCAAACCCACAAATCCACAATTTAAACCCTGCCGTTGATTAAGACAGAAGTCCTTTCAGATGCATACAGCAGAATTCCCTTCTCCCCCCATTTTCTTTTTTAAAACAAATTTGATCTACACAGTGAGAAAACTTTCCTATCAAGAATTCTGTGAAGCACACAATAAAACAAACAAGGAATTCCGCTTTCAGCTCTCTCACTCTTCAGTGGCTTGTTTCATAACCATGCTTGAAAATTGAGAAATAGTACTAAAACAGCTTAATAAAATTGGTTACTATTTACTGAGACAACCCTTGATTTGGCACCACTAAAATAACAAGAATTTATGATTCTCTATCGAGTGAGACCTCTCCACATTAAAGAAAGTTTTAGCTTTTACACCAAGGATTTGGGCAACCAAAATTCCTTTTTAAGTAATTAAAAATAAACACCATTTCTCATTACAGGAAATTGTCATTGTTGAGAAGACAATGATTAATAAACTTCACTAACTGCAAGGTAGTTCCTTCACATGAGCATTCACAGTTAGATCTTTCAACTATACATCAAGACAGTCTAAAGTTTGTATAGGTCAACACAAAAAAGTCTTTGTTTAAACTGCACATCTTAAGGTGGCTATGTTTTGCTTTTTTTACCTATGTAAATTATTCAGCTACCTAAGCTTATATAATTATTTCATTATACTGTGCACTGTTCTGTAAATTTGAGGTGGGGTAAAAAAGAATCTCACTTATTTTGACAGTAGAGAGTTTCTTAACTCATGGTCTACAACCTATACTTGTTTTTACCAGATATTCTACCCTGCAATTTCTTATAAAAGGTAAATACGCATTTAAAAACAATGTTTCCCTACACATAATTTAAACTGAACAGAACCAAACTTGATATGTATTTATATAGCAGGTAAGATTAAAAAAAAGCAAGCACTGTGCTTCAGAACATTTCTAGACAACTACATGTGAAACAGAGTTGTATACCAAACTCTACCATGCACTAGCAACAGGAGTGAGGCACAACACAGCATGACTCCAAGTATACCCAAACAGAGACTACTGTTCGGGGGGAGGGGGGAATTTTAAAATTTAAAAAAAATTAAAAGCTGCCCATTTTCCTATCATAACAAATAGAAAACACTTGCTTATTTTCCCAGTGGAAGCTCCTTTCTCTTCAAAACCAGAAGGATGTGCATATCAAGTTTTTCAAGTGTTTCCCCACATGGCCCTATACACAAGCGATGGTCCTTATTTAAGATCTGTCCAGAAGATATCTCATTAAGCCTAATACTGGTAGTGCAAGTATCTTTTCATTAAGGAATCCTGGAGCACTTCATAGAAGTTCTTAAAAAAAAAAAAAAAAAAATG
>Ga0065711_1030773_pt1 | contig 31484 bp, 10 predicted proteins | sample Hoacrofraction12_FD_59098 | JGI IMG/M metagenome (GOLD analysis project Ga0065711, IMG submission 59098) | Hoatzin crop microbial communities from Cojedes, Venezuela - Epithelial fraction 12 v2 (version 2) | ecosystem: Host-associated > Birds > Digestive system > Esophagus > Crop | place... | reverse complement strand
TGCCCAGGGAGGTTGTGGAGTCTCCTTCTCTGGAGATACTCAAGACCCGCCTGGACAAGATCCTGTGCAGCCTACTGTAGGTGACCCTTCTTTGGCAGGAGGGTTGGACTAGATGACCCACAGAGGTCCCTTCCAACCCCTACTATTCTGTGATTCTGTGATTCTGTGAAAAATGGGTTTTCTTCAGCTTTTTCATTAAAAGAACTGGAGGTGAATTTCTGAAAGAAATAACACTTGTAAGAACATATAACATCTTTATTTAAAAAAAATTACTTCAACTGAATATTTTTTACCAGCTTTGATTTTGAACATTACACAAACACTGTGCCTTTCTCTGCTGCAAGACACAGAGTTTGCTAGCAGCAGCCATGGGGATGATGTGAGTAACTCCTCTGGAAAACTGCTGCGCTAATGTGACAAGGAGAGGCCGCAAGATTTGGGAATCATTTTATTTATTAAAAGCCATCATTCTCTCTCTGACAGGAAGGACAAACAGGTTATCGTGGCAATGGCCCAGGACGTGAAAGCCCTGGCACTCACTCCATACTCTACTTCTGTGCTCTGGGCCTCAGATTAAAAAATTCTCAGAAGTATTAAATGCTGGGCTTTTTTTTTTTTTAATTTGCCATCCATAAATTGGGAGTTTCAATACTTCTGTGCTTCGTATAGAGTATTGGGTGGAAAACAGCACGTGATGTCTGTGGAGTTTTATGGCCACAAAAGCCAGCAAAACATCCAAGGTCCTGTTGCTAAGGAATATTAAACAGGAATTCTGGAGGCAGAGGAGATATTGTATGCAACAGTATTCCAAATTCTGGTGGACACAAAGGAAATGAATAAACTGGGACTCATTCATCTCAATAGTATTTAAAGATTGGGACAATGAGTTCTCACTCGGAAAGAACAAAAATCAGTAATGGAAGTTTTTATTTTCAAAGCCATAAGCAGGAAATTCCAAACAATGGAAAGTTTAAAACATTAAATCTAGCAAAAAGACCATGAATGTATTTCCTTTATACATATTTGTTTAGATATGAAAAGAGTGAAAAATATTTATTGCCTTTTCTTTATTAGTAAAGGCAACATTTTTTAAAAGTCGTAGGCATCTGACCATGGGATATGTTTATACATAGCTGAGGCCAGATAGGCTGCAGATTTTATGAGTTTGTGTATGGAGATGCAGAAATTGCATAGCTCTTCACGCCGATCTCTCCTGCATTCTTGGGAAGAGAGAACTGCAGAACTAAGCACTTCTGACACTTGAAGAATTCACCAAGAGACTTTTGCCTAACCCTGTGATTACTTCTATCTGTGCCTATAAACATACTGTAAATCATTATGGTATGGGAAGTTGTCTCCTTGCATTGATTGCAGATAACAGATGACATTTTAAACAAGAGAAAAAAGAAGTCCTCCTGCTCCTGACATTTTCACTACTTCTTTTCTTTACTAATTTTCAATGCCAGACACAGTTTGTGAGAAAGTGCTGAAGTGTTGCTTCCATAGATTTGCAAAGTGAATTAAGCCATCCATCCATCTCCTCTGAAGATTGTATTGATGTGCTCCTTGCTGTGTGTGAGGGATGAAAGAAACAGCTTTTCAGAGGCATGGTACCGGTGGTTGTATTTAAAAATTAACAGTTAGGCCACTGTTTTTCAAAAATTGTGTCCTCACTTAGATTTTAGCCTTCTGTCTCTGAGAAAGCTGTGACTAACGGTTCAAAGCTGAGATGCGCACCCGTTAGTGCATTGTCCTGTACCCCAGTTCCCTCCCCGCTGCCTTACTTTGTGTCTCAGAGCTGCTTGGGAGGTTTATTACCAGAGTTAGATGGATAAATCTGAACATAAGCTAACGAAAAGCCTGAACCTTTCAAACCCAGACCCTTCAGTCACCATAAACGTGTTGTCTGTAGGAAATCTGTCCCCATTGTGTTTTTATCTAGCAGATCAATGACCGCTCATGAGTCTCCCATAGGAAATATGAAAGCCAGAGGAAAAACCTCCTCTCTGGAGCTATGCAATCACTTGTCCTGAGTCACCAAAAATCATAAGCAAGGTTTCCTGAAACAGAAAGTCTTATAAAAAAAGTACGTAAATAACCAAAAGTGCACATGTATTGGAGTCTTTTAATTCATTCCTTTTTTCAGGGCTCCCAATTTCACGTTTTCCAGTTTTATTTCATAAACAAGGACTAGAATTTTCTTTAAAAAAAAAAAGAAATGGAGATCCTGTTCTTTTCCCAAGCTCCAGGAACTGCAACTTGAAAAATGCTTTCACCAGCGCCTACGAGTATTGCAGTATCTTTAGAGGTAAATTTCAGTCATGACCACTGACTTGAATGCTCTATTTCAAAAAAAAGTAATTTATGCCACCATGTTCAGGAGTGGATTTGGAGCATGCTTTTAAATAGACACAGGCACTTCTAACGTTTTTAAAATTTGTTTATCCTAAGTCATTTTTTGGGGGGAACTGAAAATGGTTGCACATGACAACAGTGAGACAATGTAGACGATCCATCCTGGACTCCACCAGCTAGTGGCTAGTTGTCTATCAGTCCCACATTTGTGCATATAGACCTTTTAAAAAACACCAGAGGCCCAAAGCAGATGAGCAGAGAGGCTAGCTTAGGATCATACACAGCTGATGGCTGGCCTGGGACTGCATGCTTGTGTCTGAGTCCTTGTCTGACCTCAGCAGAGCTTTTGTCCCCTCCCGCTCCCTTGTGCAAGGTTAATGATCTTAACTTCTTTTGTAAAGCACGTTGAGATCTGCCAGTGAAAACTGCCACAGGAAGACGGCTGGGACCTCTACAATGGCTGTAATGGTCATTCCCAGGGCTTTGGAAATAAGGAAGATGGTATTGACCAAGAAATATATCTTTTAACTAGATGGGCATTCATTGAGTGCAAAAATACGAATTGCATAAAGTATCAATTACATATCTTGGGTAGCAAATCTTTCTCTCTTTATTTGGAGGTTAGCATTATTTTCTGTGATTTCTAGAGGATTCCTCTTAGCAGCCTGTGCCTACCCAAGAAAAACATCTAAACAGTGATGAAATGCTTTGCTGAATAACACCTTTCAAGATTATTTGCTGGGAATTAACATACTGTCTAATTCTTTCATGGAGCTACTGGATCCCACTGCTGTATTTGCAGTTCCCTGCTGGGCCCCATTCATAAAGCCAACTAAATCATATCCCTAATTATTCTGGTGTGGTCTAGGCCTTCAGGTCTGAATCATATCTCCTTCCCTTATCTCTAATAACCACAGCAATGCCATTTAGGTTAAGCATTTAACTTGATTACTTATTTTTGAGCAAAATTCAGCCCTAGGAGCTTTGTGTGGTAGGCCCACATCACAAAAATTGATGGAAGTCCATGTGGCTGCATTGCTTCTAGAGATGTCTTGAACAAATGTGGCTTTGAACCCAAGCCACATTCACTTTGTCTGCAGGTCTGGCTGCAGCCTTCAGCACAGATATTAATTTTTTCCCGACTGTGAAATCAGTAATGTTTTTCCAGGGATTTTAAAAGAAAGCCAAGCCAAAATTTTAGCACAGTGCAAATATGAAACAAGTAGTAAGGAATGAACGTGGAATCAATAAATATCTTCGGCCAAAAAACTTTTGCTTAAAAAAAAATCTTGGAGGCAATTACATTGCTTAAATTAAAACCTTGTTAAATAATAACACCGACTGCATTGATTCAGTGAGAAGTCCAAGGTTTTTGTTAGCAGGTTGTAGCCCATAGCGACAACACACTGATTAATACTGAAACCGCCTCCAGCAAAGGGATTCTGTGTCAGGAGATGAGACTTGTGCATTACTCACAGAGGTCTCCTGGAGAGGCCAAGAGCAGTTTCAGCTGTGCAGTTTCAGTCTGACAGTAGGTCAAAATGTACAAACTTGGAAATGAACAGGAAAGAGTTCACCTGGCTTGGGGAGTGTAAGATATTAATATACATAACAGGATTTTAAACACTTCTATATTTCCTACCCTGTTAGGTACACAACTGGATCCAAACACTATGCTTTTGGAAAAGGTTGTTTTCCTGGGTTTTTAAAAAGCATTTCCTTCTACTCTCCTTTCCCTCTTCCCTCTTCTCCCCTTTCGTAAATCTTTCATAATCAAGATACTTTTCTCATTACAATTTCTGTGTCTGACATTAAAAAATGTTTTAAAATTCATAGCACATTGCTTGGTGTTAAACTTTGCTCAATAATAGACCATTAGTTTACTTGATGCATGACTCTCTGAATACTCTGTACCAGTAAATATAACAGACTCATGATAATTACTATGTGTAACATGTTTGCATTCAAACACGACCTTGAACTTACTTCTCAAGCATTTCAGAAATGTCAGCTATGATGATGATGTTTGTTCATTACTGAAAGGAGTTTCTGGGTCTGAATTGTGTAACACACATTTGTATCTATTAAAAATGACACAGTAGAGCTATTTTTATTGTTTTAAATTTTTAAATCACTTTTCAATCTCAGTAGCCATCTGAGTCATGTGATCCTGTGACCGTCTTGGCACTTTTCCAATCCAAAAGTCTATTAAAATCTTTGACAAAAGAAACCTTAGTTTATTTCAGAAGCAGTGACAAGGCCTACCTGTACACTTACTAACACCCTGCTAAAAATGACATAGGCATATAACAGTACATTTTGCTAAGAGGTGTGTAGTATTAAAAAGCAAATAGTATTATTTTGTGTAGAAATGAATGTGACAGGGTGTTCATCTGCACAGGAAAACATCCATAGCAAGTGAGGGAAATACAGTGATATAAGCCCTGACTTTTTGGTCACCTGGCCTTGATGTTGATCCGTCGGCTCCAGCTGTATCAACCTCTCTGCCGTGAATGGGAATGGCAGGAGGGAGTTCGGGGCACAGGACAGACCGTCGCCTCCATTCTGCGGAGCCGCAGTAGCTGCGTTCCCTGTCCTTGGTTTAGGCAGCAAGTTAAGGAGGCTGCACCTGACCAAATTGTTCAGGCAACTTGCCATGGGAGAGAAAACATTTCAGTGTGAGATACCATGGTGGTGAAAGCACACAGCTGCTGAAGTCTCCTGCCCTCTAGTAGATGACAATGACCTTTAACTTACAGCTGAGAAGTGATCCTCACCTACGCTGTGTTCTGAAATCATTTAATGGCTTTGCCCCAGTGGAAAAAAAAACAATTCTCATAAGGAAGAAATTGGCTTTTGTCTAGGAACTGGTGTGACATAAAACCTACGTGACTCCCTCCAAACCGGAACACGATACCATCTCAGCTGGAGCTGCCTGTATTCAGAGGATGGCGAGATTCCTTCCCTGCTTCCATCGGTGTATCTTGCTCAAATGTTACACTCACAAAGAGTTAAAATTAGAGGGTCTCTGTCCTTGTGCTAAAAGCAGCAGCCAGTTCCACTGCTCTGATGTCTGTTTGCTTCCAAAGCACCAAGACTTCTTTTAATAACAAAGTGAAAATGACACTGGTGCCAGTCATTTATAATCCCCTATACGCATTTACATTCAGCTTCTCCTGCACCTTTCCTAAATTAGGTACTGTCCACATTAGAATTCAAGCCATGCCAGCCACAGCTATGTTTAAATGCGGTTGCGTACTAGAACGATTCCAGCATACCATCTCTGACCACAGGGGAACAAGGATTTTTAAGCGGTTGTTGCTATTTCCCTTCCCTCTCGAAGCAGTATAAGCTGCACTGTGCTGTTGCTGGCAGGTCAGGCCTCCAGTCAATATAAATTGTGCAATTTTGGTAAAGCCATACGTATTTTCACCTGTCTGCTTCTGTTTCTCTGGATAGAATATACGGACCGTGATTTGGTAGGCAGAGAATGCATGGATCATGTTGCTCAGTTCATTACTGGATGATGCTCAGACCTTTCGGGGAGAGACGCAGAATGGCATAAAATGAAAATCCTCTGGGAGCAAAAGCATTGCATGAGAACTCTGTTAAACAGGAATAATAGCGATAACACTCGTAGCATCTCAGCAGCAAGGCTGTTCCTCTTCAGAGGTTAAATGCTGCAGTTATGGCTAGAAAAGTATGAAGACAACCTTTTGAGCGAGAATCGTTTACTCAAAAACATGTTGTAGGTTCTGCTTACTTTATACTACAGACAGGAAATGGAGATTCTAGATAACACTTTGATTTGACTTGTATCAGTCACTCAGTGGAAGAATGCGCTAGTGTAAAATTGAACCATGTAGCGATGATTCAAGTTGGTGGAGAATTCAGCACTTTAGACTTCTGTTTGAAAAGCCATTGAATGCTGCCTTTACATCACGATGGACAAGTAACCGCCCTGCAGTGCACAAAGTAGCAATGCAACAACTGCATTTTCAACCCCTCTGATACAACCTGCTCCAAAAATTGAGGTCTCAGAGATGGGATTGGGACTAAAATTCATAAATCAGACTGGAGGCCATCCACTAATTTGTCTATAGCTATTCACTGAATGATGGAATCACCTTCCTCATGCAGAAGTCGGGTTTAAATCCTTACCTATGCTTTAGCTCATACAGCTGAAAACTAGGCTGTGGTTCCTATTCAAACTCTGCTGTAGACCTATGTAGGGCAGAGAATACATTTTTGACTCCTTAAGGTGAGAGAGAAATTTAAAACAGAAAGTTGCAATTTTTTTTCTATATCATCAGGAAAGGCACTTCAGAAATTGCCATAATAACATTTCTGACAGAGCAGACAAGGCAGTTTTCCAGATAGGAAAAATAAGTGTTTATATCCTTAAGAATATCATTTCTCCAAAAGGTCTTGGAAGCTTTTAAGGGAAAAGTATATCAAATTTCAATTAGGAGACTGTCTTGAAAGACCTGGTGCTTGACACTCCTACCCAGGCCTGTATGTACATGCACACCCACCACTTGTGGGTGGTGTAAAAGGCAAAATGAATTTGTCGAGCACACTGTTGAGTATGATAACATTTCTGTGAAGAGTCTGAGAAAGGGTATATTGGTGAGGGAGAGAACAGTACTTGTTTCTTTATTAAGGAGGTGGATTTGGAGCTGGGAGATCAGTCTGTGCAACAGACTTGCTAACTAGCATTGGGTGACCCACTCCAGTCAGCACTTTAGGAAGCCACTAATACCGCACTTGGAGGCAATACAAGCTGGGAACACAACAGCTTTTTGCCCCTGACCTGTCAGTAACTCCCTCTCTGCTTCTGGTCTACTGCTGTCCCAACAGAGCATTCATCATCACGTGTCTCGTTGCCCTTCTGCCTGGCATTGCGGATTTGAAGATTGCTTGCTGGTGGCTGGCAGAGATTACAACAGCCATGCAAGCTGAAAGAGGGCTAAGGGGCTACCCACGGTCACTCTTTTGTAGAGAAATGAAAGGAAGTCTCAGTTCAGGTTGGCAAATGCTCTCGAGTGAGAAATACCACTTTTGATTCACCTATTAAGCATCTATTACTTTCACTTTTTAAGTAAAAAATTTTAAAAAGCAAAAGTATATTGCTTTGTAAGTCTCTTGGGACGGAAGCCTGCAATGGAAAAGTATCTCAAGCTTCAATTAGGATACTATCTCAAATATGTCTCATGATCATAAATTAGAATAATCTAATTGGACCTACCTCATTTTTATATCAGCTAAGAACCTGACCCTCTACCTCTATCTGAAAAAATCTTCAGTCAGATATTATGCTTCTTTATAAAGTGTTTCAAATCTTTTGATGGGCTGCTGAATGGCAAATTTCAATGCTTTAGGTCACCTTCTTTAATTTAATGGAACAGTTGTGCAATTAAATATATATTTTTTTGTGTGGTGTACATTTGAGCACTGCTAGTTCTGTCTCCTTATAGAAGAAAAAAAATTTGTTTAACAGGAATGACCGAAAGCTGTAGGTGGACTAATTTGTGTTTGGGGTGTATGAAGGAGTTTTTATTTTTCAAACAGAAACATATTCTTTTGATTAACGGACTTTCAGTCTTCAGATTGCCTTTGCTATATCCATGTTTGGATGAAAAGCACATGTTCACCTTCTAATAAGCTGTTATACTACTTCTGGCACAACTTCTTACCACAAGTTTGCCACAGGAACCATGATTCACACTATCATGTGTTCTGGACTACTTAAAATTACAGTTATTAAGCAGTTCTGAGAAAGACAAAGCTCTTAAGAAATTGACACATCCTTCAGGGCCTCAACTGTTTTACAAACATGTCAGGTACTTCATCCCTGCCACCCACCCCACCACAAATCCAGACAGGCATTTTTATAGGATTAGGTCCAGAGCTATATCCTACAATAATCTCTTTTCACCGATTCATTCTTCAAAAATGTTCTTATTTTTTTGTCCTTTAGTTTTCTGTTTTTCCCTTTCATCTTCCAGTTTTTTTGCTACTACTTACCACTTCGTGTTTTCACTTCCCTGATACTATTTCAGAGTGTTCCTAGCTTGCTTTTCCCTTTAGCTTCTTGCCAACTCTTCTTTCACTTCACACTTCCCCCTACACCACAACCAGTGTGCATCCAAATAGCAGACCTGGGTCCTACTACGACTTTAACTGGTATCCAACAGAGACAGATTTAGGCTTCCTCTGTTGTCAGTCTTGCCAATATATTGAATCCAGCAAATTTTTTACCACTTTTTTTTTGTGGAAAAAAAACAGTTAAAGAAAAAAAAAGTCAGAAAACCCTATTTCAAAGCGCAGTAGTTTTTTTTAAATGGGTGTGTCTGCAATGCTAGGGCCCACAGCTTAAAATAAATAAAATCCTAGGATGACTGAGCTGGCTAATTTGTGAGATAAGCCTTTTATGTTGGGGATTTTGTCTGGACAAAGTGAACAGGCTGGAGAGCTGAATATGCAAGCAAACCACTTACCATGCCTCTTGCATCACACACGCATAACTAATACGTTAATCATCAATGTTCAAACACAGTTACCAGATACGATGCCAGAAATAACTTCTGTCTCTCTTGTTTTTGTTGATCTACTATATTTCTTCACTTTGCTCTCTTGTTTCTAACCCTCATTCACTTCTGGTTTTGAAATCAGCAGACAGATCAGGAGTTTCACAGAGCCCTTCCTTCTCTAACTTTGCCTTTGTGTGAAATATCCCTCTGATATGCCAAGCATTGCCGATGGCTATTAACTTTCGCTTAACGGACTATGAATTAATTTACCACGCTGACATGGGCAGTTTGAGGCACAGCATGAGTCACAACTCATGTTATAGTTTGTTCAATTATATCCCAGTCATTTGAGCTAATTGAGTCAAATGATACAGTGTCACAGGACTTACTGTAAGTCCAGAGGATTTCTCCTCCTGCCTAAGCTGCTCATCTTCAACAGCTCACAAGCGTTTGGTGGAACCGCTGCCAGATCCCTGGCAGTGAAAATCCCCAGCAGCCTGCACACCCCCCTGCCAGCTCCCGCACTGGCTCCGCGGCTGCAGCGTGCCCATGCATGCTCTGAGCCAGCTCCCTCTACTCCCGCGCTGATCCGGCCTTACTTGGCAGGGAGGTGGAAAGTCACGGAGTGAAACTGTGCTGAAAACAGCTTTTTGCGGAGCCAGGCGGGCCACCCGTGGGACCCTTGCACCGCCTTTTCCCATGGGCAATTCCTTCGTTTGCAGTGGGGTTAGTCCCGTTTGACACCAGGGTAGACGACAGTAGCATTTACTCCTGTCCTGTAATAAAGCATTGCATTTAAAAGGGCACGTTTTACTTGGATTGTGAAGTACTGTGCAGATGTAAATGAAGTAAGCCTCCTGTCAGCCCTCGGAGATAAACAAAGAACTTTATATCCATTTTAGAGGTAGATAATCTGAGGCACAAAGAACTTGAGAAGCAAAGCGTGGCTGCCTAAAATTAGACACCTCAGTCCAAATGAATAAATTGTGAATCCATTACTGGTGTTAGAAAGTGGCTATCCCCCTCCAACAATGCCAGGAAGACAGCAGCTTGTGAAGTCTTTGAACTGCACTTCACAGCCATGCGAAGTAGAATCTTGGGGGGATGCTTAGACATAGAGTTCCCAAAATTAAGCTAAGGAAAAAATTTTTCACTGAGATTATTTTCAAGGGAAAATGTCACCATTAATCAAATTAATTATTTTGGCTTGTAAAAAATTAGTCTTTCATCAAAACTTGCCTTTTACAGAAAAAAAAACTTTCAGTTTTCTTTGGAAAAGTGACTCATTTATTACTCAAATATACAATACTATTTCACGTGAAATTATGAGAGCAGAACAACTATGAGGACACACTCTGAAGCAGAGTTCAGAGACATCTTTCAGACATCTCAGTTTTGGATTAAGGATCAATTCCAGGAAGGCTTCTCATGCAGGTTACAGAAGCAGGGACTGGAATTCTGCTGGGGCTTTCAAGTCAAGTTTCACGAAACCCTTGCCTCATTTGTCTGCATGCAAACTATGAGAAGTGAGAGTCGCTCACGAGCGGAGAGCTAGCAGGGTGTGGGATAGGCATGCCTCGGGGCAGGACCTGTGAGAGGTTTTAGAAGTCTCCAAGTCCTAGAAGAAGGGATCTTCTAAAGAAGACCAGGAGGGAAAAATGCCAGTGGTGTTTTTTACTGAAGGTTGACAGGCTGTTATGGAATAACCTTTCTCTTAGTAAAGCAGAGCCCAGGGGGAATGACTTTTCACCCCTACAGATGCTGCTCTTTCTTTGGAAGTCAAGTACCAGCTCTTCAAACTACTGACTTGTAAAGGATTTTTAATTTAATGAAACAAGCTTAATTCAGTCAGGTTTTTTCCTGGATACCAGGAAAAGATGTATTCCCTTTGTAGTAGAATCACAGAATCATAGAGTCATAGAGTACTTCGGGTTAGAAGGGACCTTTAAAAGTCCAACCCCCCTGCAATGAGCAGGGACATCTTCATCTAGATCAGGTTGCTCAGAGCCCCATCCAACCTGGCCTTGAGTGTTTCCAGGGATGGGACATCTACCACGTCTCTGGGCAACCTGTTCCAGTGTTTCACCACCCCACGGTAAAAAATTTCTTCCTTATATCCAGTCTAAATCTACCCTCCCTTAGTTTAAAACCATTACCCATTGTCCTATCTCAACAAGCCCTGCTAAAATGGTCCATGTCTTTCCTGTGCTGAGGGCTGCAGAGCTGGATGCAGGACTCCGGGTGGGGTCTCAATAGAACTAACAGTAAAATGCATCACTGGAAAGAAAAATATCCCTTCCTCCTGTTTTATCTCTGTTTTTAACCCCTGCTATATAATAGCCTTAAGTTTTATGCTTTACTCAAATAACATGTATGATTCACATTTGGTGACTCCACATATGAAAAGTAAAGCCTTTATTGGGTAAGATTTTCTAATTTAATTCCTCTAACTGACTTCATACTGGACTGACATTCTTCGAATTCAGAGAAATCTGTTTTTCCAGTGTAAAGCACTTGAACAAAAGGTCAAAACAATGTAACGATGATTTAGATGCTACACAGGGACCATTTGTACATAACTGGTTGCAGGAGTATGTATTAGATCTTCACTTCAGACTGAAGTTCAAGATGTGTGCAGATTGTAAGTGCTGGCTCATCTATTGCTTTGCCCTCTTGGCTGCAAATTGCCTTTGTGCCACTAGGCACCGGAGCACAGCAGTACTGCTGTAGCCATCACTCTGAATGGATGGCCAGAGGAGGAGAAGCTATACTCTCACACCAACAAAATTTGTTTCTGATGGAGATCTATTTACAGATTTATAAAACAGTGCAGAACATGTATCTGTTGAAACATTTCACTAATAGCAGGAATATTTATTGCGTTTTCTGAATGTGATGATCCAATTCACATGTTGATTTGCTTAGCATCTGCTGTGATACGGGAGGAAGAAACCCCCACAGAAGCACAGAAATCGTGGAATAAAAATGTAGGTGGGATGCAATCTCTGAAGCACATTTACTCCAACCTCCTGTCTGAGGCAGGCCTGTCACCAGCACTAGATCGAGTCAGCCGTGGCTTTGTCTACCCTAAATCTTTAAACTCTCCTAGGACAGAGATTCCACAGCTTCCCTGGACTCCCTTTTCTACCCTTTCTCCATCCTTCCAGTGGAAAAAAATTATCTGTTCACCAACTGAATCCTTCCAAACTGCAGCTTGTGGCTGGTGCCCCTTGCTATGTTGTCTGTTACAACTGAGAAGAGTTTGGCCCTCTGGTCTCTGTTCCTACTGGTCAAGCAATTGTGCGAAATCCTGGAGTAAATAAGGAAAGTCTGTGTTGCCATATCCATTAATAAAATTGAAAACTTGTATATTAAAATATACCAGACCACAGCTATTGGACTGCAGGCCTCGTTCATATGAACATATTTCTGAATCTGCCAGCTGGGATTCATCCTACAGAGGTGAGGTGCTCCCATTGGGAAGGCAATCCTGCAATCCCCATCAAGAGTCAGTGGAAAGGAGACTTCAGGTTGCCAGTACCAGGTTCTGGCGGTGCCCAATGCCCGCCACTGCTGGTGTTAGTTAACTGGGAACAGCTGCCTGAAGGCAGGTGGAATTTGATGCTCTACATGTCCCATACTGTGTGTCCTGTACTGTGTAGGATATTTTTTTCTGTGTGAAAAAGGAGGGTACATCTTATCCTGCCGAAAGTGTTAAAATAGCAAAGGCCAACCTGGGTGTCATGTGTTCCTATCATTCTTACCACATTAAGAAAAAATACACAATTTTCCCTTCTTTTTTTTCTGAATATTTTATATGCTCCTTAAAACTTACATCAGGTTTTATTTAATTCTAAAATGACAACAAGATCATCAGAAACTAACTCGTTGTGGTTCTAGTGTAAAACCACAATGGAAACTTTTCTGAAATGTCAAAGCTGCCATAGTTATTACTTGTCCTGGGCTACAAGGGATCTGTAGTAGTTTCCAGGCTTTGTGTTATTTCTTTTCTTACCATTTCTTTTTTGCTGTTGTTGCTTGTGTTGTTTTTATAGCCTAATATACAGATCAATGGTGAAATACAGTGAAAAAGAGTATTGTGTATCCCAAGTCAGGTATATCACTCTCACTTTTATTTTTTTATTCCCCAAATGCTGACAATCCTGACTGTAAGACTCATGAGCTTTGGGTAAAAAGCAGATGAGCACATCTGTCTTTTTATTACACTCCAAGATATCTGAATAAATAGGGTATCTTATTTATTCAGGTATAAATCCAGACTATCACAAATAGCTGTGCTGCTAGTCTAATATTTCCACGGCCTCTGTTTGGTTGATATTATTTGGTTAAGGACTTGTTTTTCTTTGATTGGAAATCATTAATTTGGAGCAAAAGAAACTTGTAGGAAAGGGCTACTTTTGATAGAATTTTTCCTTTTTTGGGGCTTTTATTGCCTTTCTCGTATCCTTGATGAAATTTTGATCAAAATGAGAGTGGAAGGATAAGTGATGTCTTGTTATCTGCTAATACTGAGGCGTGAATTAAAGTCCCCTCTGGTTCTCAGTGGGAACCTGAGCTATGTCTTGTGTCAGTGTCATGATGACCGGGCAGTGGGTAAAGGGTGGTGGTGGTGTCTTATTTTCTTCCTAAAATTCCTACCCAGTCATTTGAGCCGTGGTTGGAAGCTACGCTGAAGCCTGAAGAAGGGCTCTAACCACTTGCCAATAGATCCTCCTAAAATTGCAGGACTAGAATATACCTCAGGAAATTATCTAGTTCAGTGTTCTCCCTGTAGATGGGATAAACTATGTGAAGTCAGTCCTCACAGATGTTATTCTAATCTGTTCTTAAAAGCCTTCAGTGTAGAGTCCACACCTCTGGGGATTTCTGTTTAAAGCTTTAAAAATTTCTAACCTAGAGTCAGTATCATCTTTTCTAATTTGGGGATTTTTTGTTTTTTACAGGAAGTAAGAGCTAATATTCTCATCATCTAGAGCGCAAACTAAATTACAGAGAATATGGCTGATTCTGATGATGCAGAGAACTCCACCTTCCCATGAACCAGCTATTCTACACAATGGATATACACCTTAATTCTGTCTTAATGAACGTAGCAACAGTTCACAAGTGTTGATGGTGTTTTCTGTATGATAAACCTCTAATGTAGCAATTTACATCAAAGCCAATAGTGCATTGTTTCCTGTACATGTCCTACAAAGGGTTGTTTCCACATGTGGCATGTGTTTTTCAACATGAACTGTGTGGTTGCTTGTTTCCTATGATTCTTGCTAAAATCTTGCAAAAGATTTCTCACAAAAGGTGAACTAATTAGCAAATAACTGGAAGGGATTCAGAAGCAAACAAAAAACAAAGGAACAGAAAAGACTGTAGATTTTGGCTTGTATTCTGAATTTGTGTTAGCTTTTAAGAAAAAAAAATTAGGACACGTTGTAAACTGTAGTAAATTTCACTGTCAGAAACTTTAATGATTTTGTTGTCAATCTTGCAATATTAAGTATTTGCTTTGAGCTCAAAACCTCTGAACACATGGGATTCTTGGGTTTTGTAATTAAAAAACAAAACCCAAAACAAAAACCCACAAACTTAAGTGTCTAGTGTGAAATTGCAGTGCAAAATGAGAAATCATATACTCACATTTTACAGGACCATGAAAATCATTAGAACTTATATTTTCCATTAAAAAAAAAACAAAAATGGTGATTGCTAAAACATTGTATTTGTTTGAAGGGGCTATGTAACACAGTGTTTACACCAGCTGTATGTTTGTCCTTAGGCTTAGAACAAGGAGTTCACAAGACCTGCAAAAGCCAAAGAGTAAATGCGCCTAAATAGTGAAGTCTTTTTGCTCTTGTACCAACTGCCATTAGCTATGTAAGCAAATTAGCTGTTGGCATTTTATATTGACTTCCATCTGAATGGTTTTCTGGGATAAATAGGCTAGTACCAGTTCTAGCAAACTCTTGCTGGTTTAGATAATGCCAAAGGATTTGAAATAAATTACTTTCATTTTCTTTACAAGAAATTAGACTTGATATTGATGGCTTAACTTTTTACCTTCATTAATTATTATTTCCCTCACTTTCTCTCCATGTCATCCTTAAGGAGACTTAAAATACTTGCATAGAAGCATCTTCCTGATCAGCAAGTCCACTCCCCCTTGCCACACTCTCACATCATAAAATCACTTCTGTAAATCTGTCATATCTCCCTGTAACTATTTTTTTTCTTTTCCCTATCCACTTCTCCTAATGGAAGGTTGTTCCTGGGCTTAGATGAGGTGACAGTTTGAAAATTTTAATTTCCAGACTGTGTTATTTCCTGGTCATTTTCTTCTGTGTGGTAGCTGTCATCTAGCTTCATTTTGTGTTACTACTTATCCTGACAATGTACATTTCTATCTATATTACAGTACTAAGACTGCCTGGGATTCTTACATTTTACTTTGTAAGAAGTATGAGGTATTTTTGATTATTAGGGTTTTTATTCAGTAAATGGAAAATTCCCATGACTTCCATAGAATACTTGATTGTTAGGAATTTTCTCTAACCTGGAAGAACACCGAAGAATGAGGAAGTTTGTGTAGCTACACATTTATAGCAGCTAGTGTTGTAGGGTTTTTTTTGTCTATCTTGTTATGCAGAATTGTTAGAGGTCTTCAAGACGAATGTGACCTTTGACTAAATTCAGTAGGTAACTACTGTCTTTAGTTACTCAGGCTAACAGCAGAACCCAACAGAAACATAAGCCTGCATGAACTTACTGTTTGATAGCACAATGTTCGATATAGTTGGGCTGTCCACTCCTCTCTGCTTTGTCCTTTGTTTAGATAGATTTGCACTTCTCCACAACAAAATAAAACCAGGATTTTCAGCTTCCTCACCTGGAGTGTAATCTTTTCTTTCTCTTTTATGGAAATAAATGACAATGGAAGAAAAAAACTAGTGAAGAATTAAATCTTAGAATCTTAAGAATGAAACCACTTCCTAGAAAAGCCTCAATACAGATATTGCATACCCCCATCTATGGGATCTCTTTGTCTATCTGTAACTCTGTTTTGTACATAGACCTGCTAGTTTGTGCTCCCTCCGCTCATGCCTGTTGTGCCCCTGGGAACCACCTCTGGTATCATTTGGGAAACTACTGAGAATGAAGTTCGTGATGGTGCAGCATTTTGAGTCTAACATATCACTTTGACTTGCATTATCCGTAATCAAGGGATCAGAGGAACTTACTCACAAGATCCTTTCTCTTTTGCTTCTGTAGAGTCATACTTGCTGTGTACGTGCCTTCACTTCCCATTGCGATTTTTCCTCCTTCCCTCTATCCTCCCTCTGCACGAGACAGACAACACACAGATGGAGCCTCTCATTATTTGTGATGTCCATGTTCTGTTCTTCCCTATCCTAATTTTGTTTTAAAGCACAGGCAGGGGAGTGTTAACATGAAGCTTCATAAACCTGATGTTCATGGACTACATATAGAAATACTCTGCTGGATATTTTTTCAGGTTTTGTAATTTGTAATCCTTAAAGAAATCTGTGTCCAAGCCTAAAATTAGGTTTATTCAAAAACATCTTATAGGTTCAGCTGCTGAATTGCCTTCTTGATAATCCTATTGTGATTTCCCAGTGTATCATATCTATATTCAAAAGGGAGTAAACAAGCATTTTCAGGGCTCATATAGACGATGCAGACTACAGCACGGAGTTCATGTCACCAAACAGGAAGTAAAAGAGTATTTTTGAAAATATCTATTTCAGAATAAAGTGAAACAGGTATTTTTGCATAGAAAAATAGCAAATATTTTTACGGTTGTTAGGACTTGAGGAGTATAAGAAATACTAATTTTTAAATTTCTTGTCTCTTTTATTGACTGTTTAGATGTACCTGGGAAAACTAGTCTTCTAGTCTGGCCCCATTTAACTGTTTAAGAACAAATAAATGCAGGCAAGAATAATTGTGTTCTAGCCTCAATACGCATGATTATTTATAATAGTTGCAAGTGATCAGGCTGCGATGGCTCAGAGAGTTACTATTTAGAAGTTAAATCATGTCAGCTCATTGTGTTTAGTGCTCCAAATTATTTACAATCAATGACTAAAATAGTGCTTCGAGCTGACGTATTTCACTTGGGAGCTGTAGTGGGACAGCAGCATACACATGCTCAGTTAACCTGGCTCAGCTAATGAATGGTAACTCGTTAAGCTGCAGTTATTTTATCACTTACAATATGAGTGCATAGATGAAAGCCGGCATAGTCCAGTGAAAACTGAGTTATCCTTAAAATCACAGATCTGACTATGTACTGTAAAAGCATGTATTCTGGGGTTTAGTATTAGAAATCATCAGAAACATCCCCTCTCCCTCTTTTGCATGCACCAACTTGCATGCAAATCAGTGATTGTTCATTACAATGCCTTGGCTGCTTTGTCTGATTTCTTTTTTCTTTTTCTTTTTAGCATTCCAGTTATGATTTTCCTGTAATATGATCAAAAGCACAATCCTGATGATTTCTACAGGGGTACAAAAATCTTCTCCCTCAAGGTCTATTAGTAGATTTTGCTCCAAAGACATTTGAATGAACAAAAAGCCCATCATATTCCACTCATAATTTCGCTCTTAAAAATTTTGTTTATCTAGTCAGAGGCCAGAAAAGTGTAGATGGAAATACTTTCATTTTTTCAGAAAAATGTTGTGGTTGTCATCATCCCATGAAGCAGGTAATGAGAAAAAAAATATATCAAAGCTGTCCTTTTCCTCCAAAAACGATTATCACAATTTTTCAGATGTCTGTAACACTTTGTGACCTGGATGGCCAGCTGTGAATAACAAAGACCAAGTGATGGATAGCTGTAATGATTAATTTGCAAACAAATCATCAACTGAGTATCACTTGTCCAAACTATTCACCAAATATTTATAGAGTAAGAAAGTAGCATTGCTTCATGCACATTTTGATTAGATGTGACACTGTGTATGCATCAAGGAGCTATGAAATAGATGGTGAGCCAAATTTAGTGTAATACCCAGAAACAAAGACAAGACGTGCTTTCTCTGGGGCTTTTCAACTACTCATCTAGCAATCAAACTGAATATACATAGGATTAAATCATCCAACTTTCACGGACCCAAATTTATGTAGAAGAGGACAGTGTCTCATGATGCAGTTCAAAACACAGTGAGATTTTACAGTTGACACCTTAAATTGCAAAGTCTTTTATGATTTATTTTTCCATTAACAGTCCCAAGTTATTGTGGCCTTGCTATCCTCTGGATATATGCCTCTTATTTGAAAAGTGTTTTGGAATATTTTTCCTTCTACCTTGCTTCTGGAATTTTGGAAATATATCTCAATATAAGAAGACCTTCAACCTTAACTCATATGTTCTTTCAAATCATTAATGAAGATACTGTGAAAAATGGAATATAATACACATTTCCAGTGTGTTAGTAGGAACCTTCCCAATGCTTGCAGTAGTTTGGATTGCTATTCAGACAGCAGTGCTTCAATGCTGTAAAAATAATTTTTAGTGCTAATTTAAGAGCTAATCTGAAGTGTTCCGAGGGTAGCACTGGTACCATTAACCTTTCAGTAAAAAAAAAAATTAAATAAAAAAGAAATTTCTGTATTTCATTAAAAAGCTCAACTTTTCAGTGAAAAAATGAAAGACAATTATTTTAGACTGGAACCTAAACTATTTTAATTCAAACATTTTGCCACTGGGTTTTTTGGGAATCCTAGCTTTGATGGAAAAAAAGATGGTCTTTCTTGGGATTTCAGATTTTGCATTACATGTTGCAAAATAATTAACAGAGGTATTAACACCTGGACGTAACTGTTTGTTTCCCTGGACTTCTGCCAGCATGGTGATTCTGGGTTCAGTAAATTTATAGTGGCATGATAGCACAGTGGAACAGAAAATTGTTTTATAATCTACTTCCTTTTGCCCACAAAGTTGAAGTGAAGCCAAATTTTGCTTTCTCTTGCACGTCACCTAGTTTATGATATAGAAAAGGAATTACACAGCTGCTGTGTAAGACTTCTGAGTAATTGCTTTATGGAAAGCCACATGCACTCCACCCAGTTAAAACCTGAGTCTGTTGTCACACCAGGTGTAGCTGGGTCAGAAGTGCCCTGAGACACAGTCTCATTTGGTATGAAAGGGCAAGAGTCCATAAAGTTTATGGGGCCACATAAATATATACAAGCAGCTCCCTGGAGTTTTACAGTTAAAAACTTTCTGCTCCATTGGAGGAGTTCTGCATTTAGCCATGGTAAATTCAGAGCCGGGGCTTTTGTCCTGTAAATTGTCTCCAGGTTCACAACTGCTAGGATTAAGGCTGGGAAATGGAATGCTTGTTGAAGAAAAATGATTTAGGCAGGAAATCTGAAAACATAGGATCACATCCTTGATGGACCAAAGTTCATGTAGGCCATTCTCCCCTCTTGGGCCAGAGCCAATGCTACAGGAAATGATACAACTTTTGAGTAATTTGGCCCCAGAACTCATACTGTTCTGTGACAGAATGGCGAACACAAAATGCATTATTTCTTCTAATTTTTTTTTTCAGTTGAGACCCAATATATTTCCAATATTTATAACAGTATATATGTATATTTATTTACGTACACACAAAGTTTTGATCTGTATACCTTCATTCTGTGAACAGTTTTCCAGTAAGAGCTTGCAATCAGGGTGCATCTACAGCAAAATTCAAAGAAAAATAAGGCCTTGAATTCTTGAATTCCAACAATTCCTGAAGAAGTTTTTATGAGGAGGTGTTCTGGTTTGTAATGTAAAATGAAATGCGCACATCATTTGTGTTCAGATGGTGTACTTGTTTTGGATGGTTGGAGGATGGTATTTATAAACACTATTTTAAACATTTAGCTGTTGTGGACTTCAGTTTACCAAAGCCTACAAACTTAAGTTCTCCCTCTCGTGAATGGAGAGAGATCAGTATCTCTAGATGGTGAGTCTGAACATCTTTGGAGAGTATTTAATGCAGGAATATGTGAATATCTCCTACTGTGGCAAAGTTTTATTTGTGGTTTTTTTTTTCTAAATGGCATAAAAAATTCTGCAGGGTGAGTAAAAGACAGAAAAAAATACAGTAATTTTGTATATTTTTGATATAATGTAGTAAAATACAAACCTTTGCTGTAGCAGGATTTTTTTGTGGGCTGATGCACACGAACTGTGGTCAGTGACTTGAATCAAATACAGTCCCTGAGGTAAGAGAAGATGTTCACCCCACGTAGACCACGTTCTTGACATTAGCAAAGCTCTGTGTGTGAGTACCGTGGATCCCCCAGCAGATCTGAGATTGAAACAAGGATTTATGAAAATTGCCCAGTGACATAAAACAGATTTTCATTACAGGAAATATTTAATTTTGACAAGTTTTTCTTAGAATTAGTAACTTCAGCTTACTAACTTCCTCTTTTTGGTATCACAGTTTACACCGCTGTGACTGTTACCACAGATATGGAGCATGGTTGTTTCCATGGTAACAGGTGGCGTGCCATAAACAAACAAACTCCATAGCAATAACTTAATTTGAATGTCATTATTCTATGCTACTATAACCAAAATGTAAATGTTAATTGAAAGATGTGAACAACATTCGATATTTTTATGGCATATTGAAGTTGTTATTTAAATGCACATTTTAATAAAAATCCAACAAGGCAAAGTCATCAAATCTTTATAGAAGTATGAGATAATAATTTAAGAAGCTTAAAATCCCAGTTCTGACTCCTTTATCACTCTGATCATGTAGCTTCGCCTCTGGGCTTCAGATTTCACCTGTATGAAAAAAGGATAATAATATTTACTTACTTTTAGAAGTCAGATGAAATAGTTATGATTCAAGGAATTATTTGAAGTAATTGCTGTTATTATTATTTAAGTTATTATTTTTCAAATTACTTCAAAAAAGAGTCCAGAACGCATTCCTTGTTACACTGGATGTGTTCATTGAAATAATAGCAGTTCCACCTGAAACTGTACCTGGATAAATTGCATGTGACCCTGAGCTTCTGACAGACACAAAATATCACTCTCAGCATTTTAAATTGTTTAAAGAATATAATTTAAATGCTTAAAATATTGCAATTATACAAAACAACTTTTTTTTTTTTTTAACCTCAGCTGCACGAGCCACAGACCAGACCCAATTCCCACCACAGTCCAGTTAATGGCATTTAAAATTGTTCATATCTTTGGATCTCAAATTAGAAGGATCTCATTTTAAGATGGTCCCAGCATCAGTGACCAATTCTATATATGCACATTGGCTTAGAAAGACAGGTTTATTTTCTGTGTTTGGCTTGACAAAGCATTGTGAAAAATAAGGTGTCAACTTACATGGTTCATTGAGGCTGCATTAATGTTACACACATGGGTAATATGAGGGAAGTTATATTTAGCGCGTGCAATAGATTGGAAAGAGAAGTAGAATCACAAGAATATTCAGTCTTTTAGTGCTAGTAAAAGCAAGTAGATTAAAACCCACCTGGGTAAACCAAGCAAGTGTAAGTGATTTTAGATTAAGGCTTCCCTAAATGTCCATGAAGCCATCATAAGACCATTCACTGTGTGAAGAACTCGTGTCAGTCCGGAAGTTTGATGCTAGAAACATCCGAGATCCCCTATCAGCCTGAAGCTAAACCACCCTCCTCAGCAGCTGCTCGCCATTCAAACCATACAGGAACTGCTGAGCAAGGATGTGGAGGCCTATCAGGGAATGGGTAAAATTTACATATGTTACCCAGCCTAGGCTATTGAGATAACGATGAGGTTTTTTTCATTCAGCTTCTTTTATATGAATAGTCCAGTATGATTTTACTAATATAGGATCAGATGATTTTCTCTGTCACCATGGGTAAATGGCTGAAGACCTGGTATCTCTGCTTGAGAAATGCAGGAAGGCAGGCTTAAAAGCTTCCTTCCTCCCCATTTCCCAAAATATGATGGAGATATTGCTCAGCCTACCTCTGTTGCTAGGAGAGGACATTAGCCACAAGCTGTCTCCCAAGCAATCCTCCTGAGGTTCCTCTTCTAGTGAGCAGTACCCAAGGCACGTCACTTCTCCGAAGTGTGGTGTCTCTAAAACTGCAGGATCTGCCTCCTCTTGGAGTTGCTCTGTGGAGAGACAGCAACTACTGTTCACCAGAGTTAAACTGGTAAAGTGAGTGAAGGCTTAAGCATTTTCTGCTTCAGGGAATAGAAATCCTCACTCATGTTTTATCTTTCCTCTCTCTACAAAAAGAGCGATGCTATAGAAATAAATGTTTACAGTTCATTAGACAACACTGCATTTTCACCCTGTTTCCTAGAGGTTGTGTTCTCACATGCAGTACACTGACACATGCCTCTGCCTGATACAACTGGGACCCAAGTCAGCAATCCAGGATACGTCACTTACAGAGATTGCTTGGTGGAAAACACGCAAGGGTAGAGTCACGCCTTCAGCTGTCACAAGTTAGAAACTCTTGGAGGTTTTTCTGAGTTGGAGTGGTGTCTGTGGGGATAAAGAGAAGCAAAGCACCACAGTAGACCTCTGCAGTACATATTGCACTGTTCTTGCCTGGAGAAAGATCTCTGGGTAGTTATGACAGCCTGCCTGGCAATTACAGCAAGCCTGAAGTGACCCTGGTGTGTCCACAAGTGTCCTAGAAGTGTTAATATCTGAAGTGGCCAGCTGCCTGCTTTGCTCCTCCAGTTTTTGTGCACTGTAAGAAAGAATAAGAGAGGAATCGGACTGTGGTTTAACCCCGTTCCACTTTCAATTCCTGCACCGCTATGACATGTCAAACCTCCTATGTTGCAGCGGAGCCACTTTTTCCAAAGCTGTTGTATCACAAAAGCTGATGGCTGATTTAATATCACCTATATGCAATGGATTACATTAACCTAAACTTTGGTGAATAATGAATAGTAAAATTTATCTAGCTTTTGTGGCTGGAAGCTTCAGGCAATTGAGTGCTGTGAAGCTCAAGTGCTGAGAAAGCAGAAGGAAATCCCAAAAGGCCTCAAAGTGTACTTTAAATCTCATGAGTCAGTGTAGGGGTTGTTGGCTGACCTGATTACTGAATGGTCAGAACTGCCAGTGCTTTACTGTCTGGTAAAGCAAATTCAGGTCTCTTTTTTTTATTGCATTTCATAAGATAGTCTGGTAAAAAATAGAAATGCTGAAAATGGACTTTCCTAATCACAGCAGTCAGACAAAAAAAAGAAAAGATATACATATTTGTATTAAAAGCCTAGCAGAATGAAGTACAAAGAAAACAAAGGTTCGCCTTTCCTTAAAAGCCCTGAAAATGTACTAGCTAAATGTGTAACTCATATCAGGGCTTGCTAACACTGTCCTATGCTTTGTATTCAAAACTCATGAAAAACAGCCCCCCGTGACGAGATCAGCCCCAAGAAGACAGTACCACAGTAACAAGTGGCTGAAATAGCAGTCGGGTCTCAGCCCGCTCTTCTGCCAGCTGCAGAAGGTAACTGGAAGACAGCGTATAGTTAACCCTAAACACCTCTGTTGCATCTCACTTATAAAATGCTACACGCTCCAGTTGCACATTTGGATACCTCCTGTCCTCACCACTTCCCTGCTCCCCTACAGCTGGGCCCTCATCTTTCAAAACTGTGGTGGAATACTGAATTGTCCCTTTCTGCCACCTGGCCTGCATCTGACACATAAGAAGGGGACTTCAAAGCAGACGTGGGACCTCTACCTGATACTTCCAGCCAGCTGTGTCCCAGGCTCACTGGGGCATTATCTGCACACTGCCAAGCTGCAGCCTAGCTTGACAAACCCTCTCGCACCATGTCCCAGCACAGACTGGTGACGGCCAGCTTCAAGTCTCATGCCTAGGGGCACAGACACTGGAGAGGTCTGCCCTTAGGGGCACTATGATCTCAGCCACGGCTTGATTAGCACTTTTGCCAGCTAGAATAAATAGATTCAAACTAGGAGCTTTTTAGGACAGTCACTGACATGATTTTACTTTTATGTGCAATCCCTAAAGCAGTGTCGGTTGCCCGCAGAATGGATTTTACTGCTGTATGTTAGCCAAGAAGAGGAACCTCAGTAAAGAGTTAGCTCTGAGATTTAAATGAAAAACTGAAGAGGTGGCAGCGCTGAATAAAATGGTGTTAGCCATAAGGCATTTTAGAGAGATAAGAATACAATGCTGGGTGCCAGTGTATTCTGTATCTCGGGACTTTCTGCTTATTTGGATAAAACACCTCTGCACAGCAGACGAAACCTGATGCAATCCCTTATCTGACCGAATATGCTTGTTTTCCTCTGTTGCTGAAAACATGCAAATTGCACCAGTCAGGATCTAGTTGTACTGATCTGAGCAGGGGGATCAAGGTTCCTTCACTCAAGGATCCTGGATGTTTCTTGCATGACTCACACACTTCTAAGCCACTAAAGCTAAACACCTTCTAAAAGAGAGAGACTGCCTCTGTCCAGAGAAAAATGGACTAGGAAAAGTTTAAGTAGAGGTGTCCAGTTTTTTTTAAAAATATATATACACGGGAGGAAACTGTGCAGAATGCTTTTGCCATGAAGAGCTCCAGAGTGAGAACTCATTCTTCACTTTGGCCTGCTCTTTAGCATGAGAAAACCCCTTGTCCTCAGAGGAGAAGACTGGAAAGAATTAGTGTACAGCTGTTTATGTGCACTTAGGCTTAGTCATCATTTGTATTTCAGTGTGTGGACTGACATCCAGCTCCTGCAGCTGAAACACAATGGAGTTCTGACTTCAGTGGGTACTGGGTCAGACAGCAAGTGAGAGAATAAATAAAAAATCAACATTAACTGAGGTCATCTATACTTTAAGTAATTACATAGCAGTATGAAAGGCAATGCAAAACAAACATTGGAAGCACAGCAGTAAAATAGCTCGAGGAAAGAGGATCTGTTCATTCAGACTGACGCTGTAACTGCTAGACATAGTTTTCAGATGAGCTGTCCCTCTTGAATTTGGCAGACAGGATCTTTTGGTTTCACAGGAAGAAGCAATTCTCAACAGAGCAGTTCTAGCCTGAGCTGCAGCAGTGGAGATAGCTTGACAATTCAGGCCCTTTTAAGGTTACTGCCATTAAATTAGTCACTTTAAAGGACTAAATATCAACTAGTGAGATGCTCTTTTTAATAGGCAAAGGCCTTTTAATTTTTATTAGACCATTTAGTCCTTTTATAAGTCTCAAAATAAAATTAATCATTGTGGTAGTATAGCATTAAATAGCTCTTCTGGTTTCAGTCAAGTAAAGGATTTTCGAGAAGGAGTTTTCTTTGAGGGGGTGGTGTCTTCTTCCTCTCCATCTACAGCAAGTTTTATAAGTAAGCATGGACTCAGAGGCACAGATCTATGAAGGCAGTTGTTGTGCTCAGGAGGGAAGCTCACCAAAAATGGGAATTCCTTAGCCTTTCTGAATAATGTCTTCTTCTTTCATCTGAATACACATACAGCCCCAATACAGTTTCCCATGAAACAGTGAAATGGCACATCCTTATAAAAAAGATCGGATGTTAGAAAGGTATAATTATATCCTGATCCCTTCACTCGGTCTCTTTTTCTTCTTCAAGACAAGTTCTACCTGGATAAATAACATCTTGTTTCTTCATTTGCATTTTTAATGTCTTGTTTACCTTTTCAGAGCCATCAGGGTACAGAGCAATTTTTAAGTACTTTCTCAATATATTTTTAACCATTGCAGCATAAAATGTTTTATTTTATTGTTATTTTTGCTTTTTTATGATTTCCCACATTTATGTATTAAAAATCACGTATTTTTTAATAATGTACATAGTCACTTGTACAGTAATTCTTGTATAAGTGCAAAGCATCAGTGTCATCCCACCAAATAAAAATTCTCTAACAGCTAAGGCAGTGATTTTAGTTTACTTAGCTGCAGAATTTTAAGATGCTGTTTAACCGCAACTCTTTGTTCTGTGTTTCTGCTTGACCTCACAGTGTGGCTGCAATCCTCTATATTTCAGCTGCTTGACAGTAAAGTCCAGCATTTCATCTCAGTCTTCAGCTAGCCGTTAATAACCATACTGTTCCCCAAAACAGCTCAGATACGGGCATAGTGTCCCCCAGTCTCCAGTGGGGATGATGAACCAGCAAAAAGACAGTGAATGCAGCTGAGCCCGGAAACAATAAAACAGTGCAGTGAGATACTTTAGTGCTCAGCTGTTAAAAGTCATCGTCTGTGATCTCACAAACCCGATCATGTGTTCTAAGTTCTCTACAAGTGAGAGATTAAATGCGATTAATCAAATTCATTCTTGTAAGCACGTGTGTGTGTTTCCAGATGCATGACACAATAATGTTGGCAACATGATACAAGGAAATTATATATATACTGGTGGAAGATCTCACTGTTTGAGGATTAAAATCCAGCAATCAATCATCTCTATTTTAAGGATCCTTTAACAGCATACGAAACAACCAAACTACAATAACAGTCAAAACAAAAATGTCACACTGTGAACAGGGTAGTGATATTGCCATTTAAATATTTAAATTATCATTTAAATATTGCAATAGTTTGAAGTATTTATGCACGTGCGCTCACAACATGTAATAATTGCACCATTGAGAAATCAGTATGGGGTTCATTTTATTTAACTACAGAAGTCTACATCTCAGCTAGTCACTCAGCTTGCTTTATGGTTACTGGAGAGAAATAGCCCTTGGAAGGGCATGATTCATCTGAGTTGTTTGGAAGACCTTTAGTTAATTACTGTCATAACAAAGCAGGAATCTGAGGTCTCCAATGTGGTTATCCACATCTTGCCATACGAGTCCTGCCCTTACTGAATAGATGTTGTTGTCTGTATCCCTACCTTTGTAAGAATGGCTAACAATCTTTATTGATGTCTTTTGGTCTTTAGCAATTAAAATCTTAATTAGATTTTTATTTATGTTGATATTTACTGCAGGGGAGTATTGACTTTAATGCTATTTTCCTGTTCTCTTGACGCGTTTCAGCTTTAAATTTCCCCTTTCTAGCTGATCGCTTCAGTCCTGCCTTGTAGAACTTAGCAGTCTTCTGTTTTGATAAACAGCAACAACCCTTGTTTTGTTTTGACATTTGCAAAACAGACTTCTGAAATCTCTTTTCTCACTCAGTGTTGGTATTTTGACGTAGTATGTCAGTCTCTGGGTAACATAGGTGAGCTCACAAACTCACAGTTTACTTCAAGTATTAGAGCAGTTGATAGCTCTTAGAATGGCCTTTCTAAAGGAGTAGAGGAGGCTAAACCAAAATTTATTCTAAAATGGAGCTTTATAAATTTACGTAAAAGTCTGTCTGATGTGGTTGCCTTCAGCTGCAGGGAGGTCTCACAGCGAACATAGGGACTGAGTAATCCATTTTTTCGTGCTGTGTTCCTGTGTCACTCTGTGCACAATGCCCTTGCGGGAAAGCATATGATGTGCTAGGAAGGAAACTATGTCTCAATGTGATCAAGAAGATTTGATAATTCTTATCACATGCTCTGGACCTGTTCCAAGACGAGCGAGCAAGAACTATTAGAAAATATAAACAAAGTTTTATAGCCTTATTACTCCGCTGATGTCACAAGGGTGCTTTTTTGTATGCTGGTAGCATGACCAAAAGGAAATGTTTTTCAATATTTGCTGATCAGCAGGAATGTTGCAGTTCTCTGTGCACTTCTCTATAGTTTGGAAAAAAAACCTGATCAGCAGGAATGTTGCAGTTCTCTGTGCACTTTCTATAGTTTGGAAAAAAAAACTGTTTTCCTTTCTTTAAAGTTTCTGCACAACACGGGACAGGAGATTTCACCTCACAGTGCCTACCATTAGCCACAGGTGGGATTGCCTAGTTGAATTATGTGGTTTTGAATTAACCATATAAATTATAATCGCAATTATAACTATAATAAATTATAATTTATTAACCAGCTACTTCATTTTACCAATAAAAAATGTTTGATGCTGTGGTAAAAGAGAAGTTTCCTAAATCACAAACGTTGAGAATTGGTGGTTCATTCATTGGTGTCCCTGAAAGTTGGAATACTTCCTGTAGCCCTAGAAGTTAAACTTTTGGGGACTGGGCTTTCAGAGCTGTGAATACATTGGACCCCATCCCTCAGAACCTTTTTACCTGTATTTGACTTTGACTACCTGTATGAAAAAGGCTTACAAAACTCAATGAATATATTTGTTTATGTAACTTAATTATTGGCTTAAATATTTATCTATTACGTTCACTCCCTTGCAGAAGAAAGTTCACTGTGTTTCCCAGTATTAGTGATGTATAGCTTCTTTGAAGCTGCAGTGTTTGCATTTGAGTTTATATCCCTTTTCAGCAAAAGAGTGCTGCATCTGTTTCCCTTCTGATCAAACATCTGTTTTCAGCACAGTTCACTTGGGGCCTTTGCTGCAACTCCAGAGTGTGGCTGCTTGCTTCTGGTGCCAGACAGATATATATTAACTGCCCTGGTAAAATCTCCCAGGGCTAAGCATTACTGGGGGCTCGTATTCATCTTCTCACAGGCTTCACTTCTTGGGCTGAAGCCTGATTCTAATGCTTTTTTAGAAAGACTTAGGTTTCTTTTTGGGCTGCCCTGAGCCTGCCTGACTGTGGCTTAGTCCAGTTAGTGCAATTCGCAAAATAACTTCGGTGTTACAATTCTGTGCTGGCTTGGTAAATCAGTGAAAGAAGCTTGCTGTCCTTTGGTGGGAACGCTTTCATCTACTCAATCAGCTATGCAAAGTGAGAAAGCAGCCTGAAGGTCTATCTCATGTCAGTTGCCTAATGTCATTGATTTAAAAGCTCCTGATTTTTGTTCTAGTGAGTATCAAATGCTTACATAAATATAAAATGCTTACATATTATTGAAGATGCAACATCAAATAAAAATAATATTTAAAGATGTTGAAGAAGGGCAAGAGCATGAGTGTGGTATAAGGGGTTGAATTTCTGGAGCTATACTGTGTTTGTTCTTGTTAAAATGTGTTGGGTGTATTCTAGTAATCAGTGTTGTCTCATGTGTGAAAACAACATTGTGATGCAGATTGTAGCTGTCAGATGACTCTCTCTCAATTATAAAATAGTCTTTTGAGACCAAGGAATGGAATCATGCAGTAAACGGCAACTTAACGCAGAATATTAATCAAAGTTATGATCTTATTCTGCATTTTCTGAAACTGAGGAGTTACTTGTGAATTCACTGAACTCATTGCTCCTAATTATAATCGCATGTGAAGAACCTAGCTTCTGGATACCAGCTGATACTGCTTGTGTTTTATTGAATCATATAAGACACATGACCCTCCTTGTGCAAGTATCAAATCAGGACATTTGTGTTCTTATGACTGAAAGCAATTAATCTCCTTGCCATTTTTATGAGTCACTGGAATTTCAGTGACTTTGCATCTCTAAAAATTCTCTAGTAAATTAAATCGAAAATTTGATTTGATCATATGGGAAAAATCTTTTCTCCTAGTAGTGAAAGGAGCTATAATTTACATTAAATATATCTGAACTCCTATTAGTTCAAGGCAAGGCACTGACATGACTAACTGATGTATACCATAATTAGTCATGAATTTTTTAAAAATAACATATCATTCAGGAAGTCAGCAAATTCTATCTGCATAACATTTTTGTCTATTATTGGAGAAAATGAATGACCATAAGCTACTCAAACTTTACCAAATGTTTTATAAACTAACAGTGCAGGTAATGTTATCACTTTAGTGAGAATTCTCAACCATGCACAGCATTGGAGAGTTTGGCAATTGCCTGTCTGCCTGATTTTATGTAGAGATATGTATTTTGGTATAGATGAAAGGACTTACTGGCATGGCTAGATTAGTACACAAACATTTTTCTGTGTTTTTATTCACTTTTACTAAATAATGAATAGCTACTGAAAATTATTTTTCCTTTCTACTTATCCGGTTAACCTAATCAAGTTGTTCAGTTTTCCTACAGTGGAGAAAGTCTTTCCAAATATGTAATCTTTTGTTATTGGGATAAATCCATTCCACACATAGTCCAGAATAAGACTTCTTCCAGACTCATGGGATGTGGCAATTTATAAATTCTTATCCTTGGAGATGTATGGGCCTACTTGACCATAGCACATAGACCAATAGATCCACAGAGTTCTGAAGCTGCTTTCATTTTATAATTTAGTAGAGTCGTACATTTTATGGAAAGATATTTTCCACCTTTTAGTGAATTTTGTGTAGGGTATTGGCCTAGATAGTTAGCTAGCATCTGAAAGTGGAGGAAATGTATTGATTTCAGTGACCATGATCTACAGCAGTTCAAGGGATGTTAAATTTAAACCGTTTTTGTCTTTAGCTAAAACGCATTCAGCAGAAGGTGGAAAAGCTAAAAGTTCAGTTTCCAGCACCCAGAAAAGACCTTTTTTTTTAAAAAAAAACCAACAAGCCATCCCCCCCCCAACCTTTTGTTAAAGATTTATTAAAAAATAAACGAATTTTAACACCCCCACACTCCTCCTTTGTAGAGATTTTTGTTTTGTATGAATTTGTATTTTGCAGTTAACCAGTGATTGCTGTTTATGGCTTGTGCTAACTTTCCTCCTTTATGATTGCTGTTTTGTTGCGCTTAATAGTCTGTAAAGTGGAAGGTGACAAGAATTACTTAAGGTCATTGAAGCCCAAACTATTTGTTCCTGCGATCTGTGAAAAAGAGGCAAAGAGATGCTGATGTTCAATTATTTTAGCTCTTTTTGATCTCCTGACATCATGTATAAGAATGGGTTGTAGATACTGAGTGTTCACAAGTACTGAAGTTAGAGAAAGGTTAAATAGAACATAAAACCCACTCTAAACGTAACTTCAAAATACCTACTAAATTTAATGCTATTTCATTCATTAGTCAGACTGAGGCCTGAAACATCAAATACGTGTGCGCAGTGACATCTAACTCTCCAAATAGTCCCAGTGAATCCTAACAGAGGGGTTTAGGATCTGGGGAGAGAAATAACTTGGAGCTCTGGTAGCAAACTTCTGACATTTTTGATTCTGTCAATTTAAGATTTTAATGTCTGCAGTGATCTTCCTTCTTCTTTGCTGGACATAGGACAGCCAAGTAATACATCTATTGGCACCTTCTCTTTTCAGTTCACACCTCAACACTGAATTTTATACTGCTGTCCTGGACTATGAATTTTGGTCATGACTGAAGTATGGCAAAATCCATTGTGCTACCTTTGGCAAAAAAGCGTGGCCATATAATATATATGTTAATAGATTTACTGCTAGAGTTAAATCAGAGCCCTAAGTAGAAGGTGCATTGCAGTCTAGAAATAGCACATGTTTTCATTGAGTAGATGAGGGAAGGAATCTGTTATAAATTGTGATGTAGTTCCTGAGGACTCATCAGAGACAGATTTTTCTGTTATTTCTAAGCATGAATTTCTTCCTTCCTTTACAGAATCACAGAATCACAGAATAGTAGGGGTTGGAAGGGACCTCTGTGGGTCATCTAGTCCAACCCCCCCGCCGAAGCAGGGTCACCTACAGCAGGCTGCACAGGACCT
>Ga0065711_1030772_pt1 | contig 31487 bp, 23 predicted proteins | sample Hoacrofraction12_FD_59098 | JGI IMG/M metagenome (GOLD analysis project Ga0065711, IMG submission 59098) | Hoatzin crop microbial communities from Cojedes, Venezuela - Epithelial fraction 12 v2 (version 2) | ecosystem: Host-associated > Birds > Digestive system > Esophagus > Crop | place... | reverse complement strand
CTCCCTCTCCCTCTCCCTCTCCCTCTCCCTTTCCCTCTCCCTCTCCCTTTCCCTTTCCTTTCCTTGGCTGAAATGAGAAACTGCAGTCCTTTTTATACACCAAGACTGCTGGTGTCACCTTACAACTACCTAAAGCAATTTTGTAGCTAATCAGTGGTGCAAGATTTCCAGATTTCCTAAGACTCAGGATCATTCTAGAGGGGAAATGATGGAAAAATAAACATAAATTCTAAAATGTGGAGGACTTCTTACTAATATCCTTCAACTTTGGGAACCTGAAGGCTCAAGCACGTGTCTCTCTAATGCTTTGTCTTCTTTCAATTGCCTGAACCTGTGCTTTTGGAGATGTGGGTCGAGCATGGCAGGCTCCTGTACCTGGAATAATGAGAGATGTTGATTTGATTTGCTCACAATTTTCTCCTGTTAAATTGAAGTTGAACATTACACTTCATGACATTTATATGGAAGCTGTGTTTTTTAATAACATATGACATAAAAGGCTGTAAGCTTAGGAAAAAAGATGTACTGATGATGTTTTGAGGTACTTATAACGTTGAAGTGAATGTTTTAAACTTCCAAAGTTTTGATCTTCTTTACTTTATGAAGTACATTACTTCATTAAAAGAGGAAAAACTTTGCCACTTCTCAATGTCCATCTCAACATACTCACAACATACACTGCCAAAGGTATCTTCCTCCTTTTACAGGGAAGGAGCTTAGGAACACCGAGTAAAAATACTTATTATGAAAATTGAGTGGTAGTTTATAAAAGCTGTGTGTAACCACTCTTTAGCTGCCTGGCAAACTCTGTTTTTTGAGACCACAGCCCCAGGCTCCCCTGGAGTTAGCAATATCAGGGTTAGCATCCTCCGACCCATCAGCAGGGACTCCTGGCTCTGCTGTTCCCATCACCTTCATCCAGCTGTTGAGGTCTGTCTGCCAGCAGTGACGAAGCCGATGGCTGTCAGGTTTGGGGGACCGTGGGGGCAGAAGTGTCTGGGCAATGACTGTGGCGGTGGCAGAGCAGCGCTGCCGGAGGTCATGGGTTTGCTCCCACCCAGTGCCGTGTCCCTGCTTGTGACTGCTGGACTAAATGGCGCCATTGGGGCAGCAAAACGTCAGACCAACAAAGAGGTACTGGTGGGTTGCCTTTTCTCAATCTGACCTGACAGCAGTTTTCTCTGTGCTCTTACTTAAGCCTCCTAATAGTCCTGATTTAACAGTCTTTCCAATAAATTGAGGAAACTGATTTCCCATTTCCCAGCAGTATTTGGGCAATTAATTGTAAAAATACTTTGGAAGTACAAGAACATTTATGTCATTAAAGTTTATCCATGCCAGATCTTGAAAGTACAAAATTCAGGTTTACTGGAGCACTTAGGCCCTGATATCCTCAGCAAATATTTAATGGCTATCCCTAACGCCCAGCTCCAAGGTCTGGGCCTGTGCCCTGCAGTCCCTGGGTCTGAAGAGGGTGACCATGATGCTCCTCCTGCCCTCGTTTCTCTTGCACATCCAGTCAGGGCTCTGGCTGCTGGGACCCACAGCAATTCCCCTTCCGTAGAAGTTTTGTACAGCACACCTGTGTATTTGCATGGGGTTGCCATGTTGTTAAACATTACTGAAGTTTGAGGTTTAATGACAAATAAGCCCTGCTGAAGCTGGGAAAAGACATTTGGCAAGGGTAGTCCTGCTAATGTGTGGCTCCATCTGGGATGATCTAGATCCTTAGGAGCGCATGGCTACATCTTACATAGTGACTCTTGGGAGGGATGTGCAAAAAATGTTCTAACTTCACCAGTAGCTTCTTAAGTTTCAAATACTTTCAGCACCCCTTGTGACAAAAGCCAAAAGCAATGGGGAAGGAGAGGAGGCTCATTGCGCTCCTGTTTAAGAAACAGAGGGAAGTCATGCTCTCATGGATACAAGTTTTTCAGCACATATTTATCGTGCTGAATGAAATGGCAGTAAAGAAAGGTCAGGATTTCTCCATGGATTATTAGGCTTTTTCATTTTTTCCAGTGCTCTAAAATCAGCGTGCAAAAGACTTTGGCCCTATAGCTGAAAGATGGCAAAGTGCTCTGCTTTCCCCTGTAAGAGGTGATCTTCGTATTGCAAAATATTCCCCAAACCACCTCCACCATCAGCAGGGGTTTGCCAGGAAGGCAGTTGACAGCAGCTGTAACTGCTGAGTAAGAAACTGATGCTCAGCCTTGCGTTTCCAAACATATCAACCTTTCTATCTTTCGAGCTCTAAAACCCTCCTGTCGTGCCAAGGGCCCTGCACGCCCAGCTGCACTCTGCACACCCGGCTGTGCACCAGCAAGCACCCATGCACCTGAGCTCCTGCACCCCACCCTCTGGGTTTTTTTGGTAACAATGCCTTGAAATGGTCTTGATGCCATCTAATAAGAAATGGGTGTTTTGTAGCTGAAGAATATTTGTGGAATGGAAAAAAACCAAACATTTTTTGCCCACCCCGTCCTAGCCCACCGGATTGCTGAGATGCTGCGGGAAAGCGGACAGAAAGCAAATATGCAAGTAAGCCCAACCATGGCCAGTCTGAGAGTGATCTGCCATGCCTGCAAAGTGGGTTCTGCAACAGGGGTATAGGCCAAGGCAAGCAGAAGCCAAGATAACTTGCCCTTAGGAAAGCAAGTGGCACCACCTAATCTGGCACTCCAGGATGATTATGGCGTAAATGAAAAGCATTTCTATAACTTTGCTAGCACAAAGGGTGGAGTAGCTTGCTCGTTTGAACCCCAGGGGAAAAAAGGGAAATAAACCCCTGGGGGGAAAAAGCGAAATAGACCTCTGTTCCTCCTTTCTTTGTATTTCATTTCAGAAATACCTTTGAGGTTGGTGGGACCACATTCCAAATGGATGCATGTGTGGCTATTTGTGTTTCTCAGAAACTGAAATTTGTTCCAAAGCTCAAGATTCACTCTTGAGGGGAAGGTTGTTGCCAGCCATGCTCTGCAGGTTTTTCAGAGACAGGGATGTGACCAGAAGGGAGGTTTGATGTCAACCAAGCGGCTATGCAGTCGCTCCCACCGTGTGACCACATGGGGACCCAGCCAGGAAAGCCATCGTGGGGCAGAGTACTGGCATGGGGCAGTCCCAGCTTTTCCTGGCAAGGGGGACTGGGTGCGGGATGGAGACTTGTCTTCCAAGGGAGGAGGGCAAATATTTATATTTATAAATATTTATATTTATAATTATCTAGTCTTCAGTGGCTCTGTGAAACAGAGCATTGGTCTCCACCAGTTCCTCCAACAAATCGTCCAAGGCAAGAACCACTCTTATTTATTGCTCCCCAGCAGCAGCCTATGCAGGGAACGAGCTCTCCATGGGAACAGCAAAGCTGGCACCACAGGATACCACCACCGGCTTTGTCCCTGGCAGAGGCCAGGGAAGGGGTTACACTTTCAAGTTTTTCTTCGGACTTCCCGTGACAAAGCGTGTTTTGTGCGATCCTTGTGCCAGCTTGTCACCCTGCTGCCAGTCTCCCAGAGCCCCTGAGGGACAGCTGCCCCGAGAGGCTCTGCAGCGCTGCAGCCGGGGGCAGCAGGAGGTCTCACTGCCCTTGCAAGTCTGAGAGGTGCCCAAAGGACACAAGTAGCAGCGACTGATCTTGCTGTGAGGTGGGAGCCTATGAAGAGCAGAGCAAATGGGTGGGCTGCTGTGCAGGAGGAATTGTTCAAGCTTCATGTTGCAAAGGAGCATCTGCTTGGGAGCCACGACTTGTAGACTATCATGCAGTGGCCCATGGCAGGTGTTCACTCCCTCAATTTCTTAGAGCTTTTTTTACCTTAAGGAAAGTTATATTTTCTTATCCTAGTGGCGTTTCTTTTTCCATTCTTCCCAATCCCACATGCTAAGGCTTAAGCGCAATCATTATTGTTTCAGCCAAGGCACACATGCAGTTGTCCTGAGTGCCTGCAGAGGTTGTTCCTTAACCAACTGAGATGATACATACTTTCATTTTCTGTTTCTCTCTTACTTTCATCTTACCCTTATGAATCTTTTCTAGTGATGAAAGCATGACAGCAGCAGCCAGAACAAAACCTGACTCTTCTAAGCCACAACAGAGACTCCTACCACAGTTCATAAACTAAAGTTTATTAAATAACTTAATAAGTACCAAACTTAGTAAACTAATAGCTTACATAACAAACCAAACTGAAGTCACAGTGTTATTTTATGTAATTCATAATACTCTGTTCTGAATGAGCAAACATCATTTACATGAGTGAAAGCTGCCTCCAAACCCAAGTGTTCATAGCATGATGAGAAGTATGGAAATAAAAAAAGCAATCACAGATGAAGAGGGAGACGTGCTGCTGACAAGATTTGATCTGGCTTTTTGTAGTATAGACTGCATGGATGCAGATGGTGTTTAAAAAAAAAATAAAGGGCAAATGCACATACACGGAGCTCTAGCAGAACAAGATGGTTCTAGTTACATATTAGTAACTGCTAGGCAGAAATGCTATCATAAAGAAGTTAATCAAAAAGTTCCACCAAATAGTTTAGAGATAAGATTAAAATCTGATAAAAAGCACACACTCTCTTTTTCCCGTGAGTATTGCAGTGGAAGAGCAATCATGTTTATGTACTGTTATGATTAAGCATTGCAACCATGGGAAACAAGGAGGTTTGATTTTTGTTCTTTCAGGTTCCAGACATTCAAGTTAAACTTCTTTGACACTATTTGGTTTTCACAGTAGGTGAAGTCAAAGGCAGAGATCAAGCATGGACTGTTTCATCTCAGGTGGAAGAAGTTTAGAATTCGTGAAGAAATGAAAATGAAAACTGGCATGGAAACCTGCCTGCGAGCTTGATGATACCAGTTATAGTGTACATGTTGTAGAGTAACGAACTTTGACTCGGGGGGGGAGGGGAGGAAAAAAACATTCCATGACAAAATAGAAAAAGGTGACTATGGTGATGGCTTTTTTTAAGAAGTTTAATACAAAGGAGACTGATCCACATGCACCCCAGAAAATAATTACTTTGGGAGCAGGAGGGGTGATCAGTCTGAATTGCTGTGGTCTTTTTTCCCCCCCTACTTCACTCTGTTGATGCTCAGAAAGGGGAGAGGACAAGGAGATCAGCCACATGGAATCTGTCTGCTGCAAAGATTTCATAATCTTTTTGCACAAAATGAATAATTAAAACTTGACTTTAGAGCTGTCTTTTGTAATAAACTGGAATATATGAAAGAAGTGGGAAAATGAGACCACCATATATTTAATTTCTTCATAATTTCATAGCATAATCTGAGAAAAATACAGATATTTTGCCATTACTGGATCAAATACTACAAAAGTCTCTAAGCAACAGGTCTCAATTTAAGAAACAGCTATTGACTGCATGACAGTTCAGAAAATGCAATTTATTTGGTGGTTATCTTCTCCTTTTGAGACACGAATCTCTGTACTACCGGCACTTGAAGAGAGCTTGAAAATGCCGTCCAAACAGACTGGAGAATTAAGATCCCATTTATGAGAATCAAAGGTTCTTTAACTGGCGTGTGGCATCTGTGTCTTAGCTCTATAAACTGAGCTCTAATAACAGTTGAAAAGTAGAGCTGTGAAAAAAACAGAAAGGAGAAATCCCACTTCTCTGTTCTTATCTACGCCTAAAAAAAATGACAGGTCATGGCTCCTGCCCCACACCCTGGAGCTGTGTCTGCCTGGCGTGGGTGGTACGAGACCCCTGCCACGCTTAGCAGGGGGCTGGGATCAGCCCCTTTTTTGCACCGAGACAGCGCAGTGCCAGCTAGGCTGTTAGACACCGTGAGGCAGTTATTTGCTACTTGTGCAAAAGCTAGACTGAGCGAGCTGATCCGTGGGATGCAAATAGCAATGAAATTGCTCTAGGTTGCCTGTATCAGAAATACGAGGCTGTGTATACTGCTTAGCATAGATATTAGGTGGCATGCCTAGAAGATTTTCTGCAAGGCTGAGATTCTTGAAGGAAGACAGATAAGTAGCTAGAATAATAACCTACCTTTCTTTTTTTTTTTTTTTTACTCCAAGCCTGACTTGAATGTTGGGGTTGTTTTATTTTACTTTTAAGCCCACACTGTGACTGCCGATAGACTCAGCAGCGGGGAATGAGTCATGCATACAGCTCGAAATATGATGTGCACATACTCTGCTGGGTCCAGCTGTACAGCTACTCTGGAGCCCAGAAAAGGAGGAGCAGAGAAGACAATATTCACCTAAGCCTGGGTCTTTGGTAGGTGGGCAGCCACGGGGTACCCGCAGAGACCCACACTTGCATGAAGGAAAGGAACAGGGCAGCTGACCTGAGGAGCCAACATCCACAGCTCAAGCCCTTGTTCTGCATGTTGTGGGAGCCCAGTAACAGGCTTTTTACACCAGCCGTGATCGGTCGAGAGCGGAGTGTGCCTGACCTGCCTGGCTCCAGGGACACGGGCAGAGCAAATGCTTGTTGCAAATTTTAACCCGATTCACCACAATCTGACAGGGACAGGAAAGAGCAGTGGTGCAGATTTTACACTGGTGGGTTTTACTGCCATATTAGTATCTCAGTGATTTCATATGGAGAAGCATATATTAAAGATTTTTAGTAAAACTTCTGTGGATAAATCTGCTTTAGAAAAGTAAAGTAAACACCGACTCTTTCTGTGCAGCACTGCAACCCCATGTGTGGCTCTCCAGCTGACCTATGCCATCTCTGATCTGTGATGGATATCCGTATTATCTGTAAATGTGTCAAACATATGTCTCCAAAATTACAGCTATTTCATTAAAAATAACAGACACAGTCCTAGTAACCATATAGAAAAATCTTTGTAAATCAGGGAAGTCAGCTCCACAGGAAAGTCATAGGACCTGGGCCGGCGAATCTTCACTGCTGTTTTTACAAGAGGTGACCATTACGAAGACATCGCAACTTCAAACAGTTAAATTACAAATCCAAGTAAAGCATCTACTCATAAAGAAGAAAATTCCAGTTGAAATGCTTAATTTACTAAACCACATGTGTATTTTTAATCTCTCACCTCCTTTCTTCACAGAAAAATACCATCGCTGTAAGTCAGTTGTGGTACAGCTTTTGTAAGAAAAATGTATTTGTTCAGGAACTTGAGCTAGTAGTATAAATTTTGTGAGATATATATACAATGAAGTGCAATATTGAATCTGATGTTGGAATTCTTGAGCAATTTTCCTGCATTGAATAATCGGAAAAAAAAGTATTTTCCCCTTGAGTATTTTTAGGTCAGTTAATGACATTAATAAAAACTCAGTGTCTTCTGGCTCTGTGGAACCTGCACACCACTGAAAAGTGAGTTGTTCTTACTCACTGACTAGGAGATTTACATTGTGCTCCTCCCCAATTCCTGTTTGAAATGAATAAGCAAAAGCTTAAGGGTTTTTTCCCATGGAAGTTTACCAGTTCAGTATATACCCTATGGAATTGGTATCTTGCAAAATGTATTGTAATATACTACATATTAAGCTTTTTCTAGTGAAAGCACAAAAGAGTTTACAATTCAGGTAGGATTTATGCCAATTCCTGTAATCTGGATTTCAAAAAGTATAAATGATCTCTGAAGTGACAAATCTGGTAGTTCACGTTTGAAATTATGAAATGCTCACTGTTTATAATGTAAAGTGTTTTAGCCAGGGTTGAATTTATGAACAGTTTCATTTGTGTCTTCTTAACTCCATGTAAATCTATGTGCATATCTTAATTGAAGGCACATTTGGAGGATTATTTGCATGAAAAATGCTGATGAAGACATGTCAAAATAGGAAAGTTATTTTAAGACAGCTATAGTAGGGTATCTTCCTATCCAGGATGTTTGTTAGCTCTGACAAATCTTGGTTAATTTTGTCTGGCTGTTTTCGTGAATCTTTGAGTTCCAACAAAAGCTAATAAAACCAGCTACAAATGCTTTAAATATAACTGCATTTCAGAGAATATTAATCAGAGGAGGACTACATATGTAATGTCAGTACAGAAGCATAGACATTTGTTGCTTTGTGCCGTGCAGTAGCATTCAGAGGAAGACTAGCTCCCTCATCAAATTTCCATACATTTGAACTGCTCTTTCCCAGAGTTGGGGTAAATTACATGACAAATGTTATGATCATCAACATCCATTCCAGGGAATCAAAGTAGCTGCTGACCTTTAAATGTGAACATATTCACATACCAGTCCACCAACCATCTGGCGTGACCTGACATTTCTATTACTGGCACTCCTGACTCTTGCAGCCCCCCTCCAAAACACTGCACACGTGATGATCTGTGCCCACAGCGACTGCCATCTTCCTCTGCGGTGTGTCCTGTGCTTCCTCTGGCCCATCTCCTATTTCCATGCCTACTCTGTTCTCCAAATCCCACTGAATTGTAACCCTCCTTTTCAAGAGTGCCAAGGGAGACAACAAACACAGCAGACCCAGGATCCCTGCTTGGGAACGGTCCCAGGTGATCTCTCGATCCCAGTCCCAGGAATGCAGCTGTGCTCTTCCTGCTTGCGGGTCTGGCCTGAGACAAGGTTGAGCGCGTACCCAAGAGACACACTCCTCTCTCTCACACACACAGAGGTCCCTAATGCTGCTGCTGGCTGCACACACACACAGAGGAGTGCAGGCAGCACAACCCACCTGTAACACTGCCTAAACTCACAGAAGTGCAGTCAGCCCCATCCTCCTCCTCCTCCTCTTCCCCTCCAGCCGATCAGAATGGATGGTTCTCTGACAAAAACATGTGTGCCCTCATTCTCCACATCCATAAGCACACTCACATTCATAGCCCCCTTGAATGTCAGCACAGCCTCTAAACCTGCTTAATATCCGTGCCTGGACCTGAGGTCCTTCAACTGGTATGGAGGTCACCTCCCACTTGCCAGCTAGAGCAATGTGATGTTTGCTAGCAAAACTGATGCATACGCTCACACACCCATCGCATAAGCACTCCCACAGTCACAGACCCCTTGAATATTAGCACAGGCTCTCAGTCTGCCTAATATCCGTGCCTGGACCCTGGGCTCCCTTACCCCAGCCACTGGCTCAGACCTCCAGATGTGGAAATGTTGCCTCTAACTCACCAGCTAGTCCAGCTGGAAGTTTGCTAGTGAATTATACATACACACAGAGAGGATTAAATTCACTGAAGAAATATAAACACACCCAGGTCTCGCCAGCTGCTGGCACACCTCTCACACCCCTGCATACAACCCAATCCCGCTGGTGGCTGCCACCCAGACCTACAGCCCTGGTGCCCATGGCCTCTTCTCCAGTTGTTGGTACTTGGACCTTTCAATGCACACGCACAACGCACACACCAGTCCCTCAGTCACTGGTGTTCAGACCTACAAGCCCTACGGCCCACAGTCGCTCCAGTTTCTGATGCACAGACTTTTGCAGGCCAGTGCCTCCATGTACTAGTATCCAGACCCACAAGCCCTAAGACCTGTGGTCTCCTCTGATCATTGTCGTGCAGATCTCTTTTGCAGACCAATTCCTTCAGCTGCTAGCACAATTTTCCCACACTAGTTCCTCTCTGATCCACCATGATCCTTCCTCTTTTCTTTGGATTCTTTCTCCCTTCCCCTAAACATCCCATAGTCATTTTTACATAGGACCATAAGCCTCTTCTGATAGCCCAAGCAGTCTCAAGTATCCCATAATACTCATGTTAATAAGTATCAGTTATCATGTTAATTCCCATCAGTTAAAAATTGTTGTTCAGGTTGAAGGCTCTGCCTGAGTCGTTCCTTTAATGGACCATCAATCAGCGGCTGAAGCATTCTGGGTCCTCATTATTGTCTCTGTTGTGACTTCGTCATTAATGTTTGCGTGCTTGTGTGGTTAATTTATCACTTTCTTCATTGCTTGTTATTTCTTTTACAGCGAGTAGATCACAACCAAGTAACTCAATGAACCAGGTGCTCCCCTACTCCACATACCCTCACACTCCTGACTGACAGCTGTTGCAGGACTCAGGACCGCTAGGAACCCTGTGACTACAGGATCCAGCTCCCTTTTATTATAGACATCTGTATTATGACAAGATAGCAAACCTAGACTTCACAGTGTTGAGTGAAAGTCAAGACACAGTTTTACATGATCTCTTCATGTTCAGGCAGTCTCAAAGGACCAGGCAGGCACATCACACAACATATTTCCATCTTTCTCCATTGCATGGCTATACACAACACTGTCAGACACTTTACTGACTTTAGCACAGCATTTTATCTAGGTGATGAATTATTTTACAGACTTTACAGATCTTTATCATGATGGTTGAGATAAAAGTAACAGAAAGAACAATGATGTAGTTATGGTTTTCCAGTGATGTTTATCTCATGTCTTTCTTTGATGTTTGTTTGCTTTATCTTCAGAAAGATGTTTTACGCTAAATGGGGGGAAAAAAAAAAAACACATCTCAAAAGTGTGTAAGGAAGGGAAATACGTGTATAATGTAAGAGCGTTACTTAAAAAGAAACTAAAATAATTTATTGGAAGGTCATAAAGGAACAGTGTCAAGTATCTGGCATTGCACAGAGGTACTGCACCTCAGCAGGACATCACATAAAGAATATTAGGACAAAACCAGAAATGGAAGCCTGCTCTCCGGAAGCCCATTCCTCTTTAGTTTGTTTACAAAATTTCTCCTGTGCCTTGTGAGTCCCTCTAAACTATGTCAGTCTTACTATTTCCAAGACTAAATCTCTGTTTAAGAGTCCAGATGCCTGGGACTTAACGAAACTTCCCATCAAAACCTGCCCAAATGTCTCTGCTATTCACTACATGTCCTTTCTGATCCAGTCGTTCAGACGGTTTTAACCTGCTGTCTTTTTAATTCCCTGTTAGTCATGATTTCCATGGCTACTTTGTTCCCTTCATAAAAAATGGCCATTGAATACAGAAAGTGATTTTCAGATTTGCTTTTTGTTTTTTGGATGGGCATTTAACACCATATCCTGGTGTTTTACGGGGAGATCTTTAGCAGAAGATGCAGTAATAGATGAAATATGAGTCCACTAAGTAGAAGACGTGGTTCAGTTACAAATTGAAAATGAGCCCCTTTGTTTTAACATGCTCCCACTCCATGTAGGCTGCCATCAAGGCAGTAAGAGTGGAGGACGTAGAGGAGGAGAACAGGTTTTGAATGAAGTGGCTTCTTGGTGTTTGATAAATTAGCCGCACTTAATGGAGCTTTTTAATTCCTAAGCCGGAGTCTTCAGACTTCAAAAATGGAACATCTTCCAACTTCCTATGGAATTTGATTGCTTACTTTTTAATAAATATATGGAAAGAGAGAGGTGTGTGCTTATATACATATTTGTTGAAAGAAGCAAAATACTCACTACTTCTAGATTCAGGCTCTCCCCGTTTTCCTTTACTTGACTGTATTTCTTTTTAAGGCACACCGCAGTTGTGATAGTGACAACAAGCATTACAACAAATACAGCTACGGTTGAAGAAACAGCTATCACAGTATTTTCTTGAGCTGAGCCTTTTCTTTCACACTTTTCTCCCATGTACCACCAGTCGTCACCTGCTGGACATCTAGAAAGAAAAAGAACAAATGTGTGGTATCACCGAAAGATTAAAGGCATTAAAAGGGCTACTAAAAACAAATGGCATCCCTGATGCACTGTTTCTATATCCAAAGCATAATGAAGTTATCTTAAAACGGACTTCTATACTAAAGTTGTCTCGAGTGGCCCACTGTCCTTACACATCTGAATGTGCTTCTTTCAGCTTCCGGCTGTTTTACAGGTCAGGTCTTCAGACAGAGCCTTTGCCAGAAAACCCAAGCACCATCTTGATTCTTTTGACTGCTTGAGGCTTGGCCGCAGCTGATCTATAGAGCTGCTGCAACAGAATGGTCGTCTTCCCCTACCAACAGAGGGGCCCGCTGGATCACTCAGGTCATTTCTCTGCTTCCTTTTCCTTTTGAAGCTTACAGCACTGCTGTCTATTGAAAACTCACTTTCTGCTCCATGAAACCAATACGTGTCACTAGGACCAATGTCATGTAATATTGGCTTCCACTATTAATAATTTGCCTCATATCCTGATGCAGTTCTGCCTTTTGTCATGCTCGTATTTTACACAAAGACTCTCTGTCTCTTCACTCAGCCAATTTGAAAAAGCCTTTATAGGAAGGAGTTGAATAAGTTCCTAGGGCAAGTGGTCCAGAAGCTTTACACTGCTATTTTTATCCAGTCAAGCCATGTTTACCACCCTCTAGAAAACTTCATCCTCCTGTTTCCTCACATGTTCTTTGTTTGTTTTATTTATCAGCCCACCTTATGCAGCAAATCGAACCTATGAGAAAAATGGGGTGGAGACCAGAGGCTGGAGTCTCAAGGCATCGCTGACCAGATAGCAGCTGAACCAAAACTTAGGTGTAGGAATTCCCCACTTCTAGGACTGAGCTAGCAGATGATGTTCCCACCATGTTCCCCTTTCCCTGCTCAGTGCTTCTCCACTGGTAGATGTGGTGTGTTCTGATCAGACCTTCTCACTGACAGAAGGGACTTGTTTTCAAATTTAAAGAACTTGTATGAACTGCTTCTAACCTCTCCCAAGAAGGTAAGAAAATAAATTAACAACCTAGAAGACACCTGGTTTTAGGTTTAAAAGCAACCTCCAGGCCTTGACTCCTTCACCTTATCCAGCATCACTATCAGCTCTGAAACATTTCATAGTAAACATATGAGGGTCCCAATGATCTAAGTGAAAAAAAAAATGTATGTGCAGTACTGCTGAGTGCACACCTGCCCCCATCTTTCTAACCCTGATTATTCCTTATGTTATTGTTTTTCTATTACCTGTCTAAGCCATTTATTCAGGACTATATGCTCAGCCATGAAAATGAGTCCTTTGGCAGTGCACTGCAAAGGTACTGACTGCTGGGGGACTTCATGTGATCTGGCTTAAACAGAGTTACTTATCACATCCCCCCTTGTTTCCCAACAGAAAATCAGAGTGGAAACTGACTGCTGGTCACGCACTTGTCTAGGATGGAAACTGGGTCACATAGGCACTAGAGCTTCAAATAGTCCACAGATGTCAGAAAAGAAATGTTTTCTTTCCATAATTTCGAAATCAGGCATAACATTCAGCGTAACTTTTTCTTTGTCTTCTTGGAACAGATACTTGACATTTACTCATATTTGTGACCTGTTTCTGGTGGGTTGCACAAGCATTGTTTTTTAAAAGGTTTCTAAATGGAGATATAACACTTAATGAGTCATCCTGACTCTTGTTGCTCTTGGCCTTTAGTCATTTGCCTCACAGCACTCCCCCAGCCTACCTGCCTTGGCACAGCATCACATAAATTTACTATCTTCAGCCCTAGAGCTTGTTTGAGAGCTGGAACAATGCTCATCAGCCAGGTGGGTTACATAAATATATCCACAGAATTAAATAAAAGTTGATATTAATTTTCTTGCAGGGCAAACAATGTTTTTAGTCCTCGGCCTTCATCTCTAGTTTCAAAGGCAAGCAACTACACTTTGGTAATTCATGCTCATAATTTACACTACACAGTATTTCTGAATCAAATTCTAAAATAATGTTTATGCTGCTGCTTGCCTGAGAAGTCTTAAACATCTTTTCTACTGCTATAAATGATCTTTTGTTTCAACTGCATTTATATTTAACTCCTACAAATTCTGCTATAGGGACTTCTAGGGAGATGCACAGTGCATTTTATAACATGATGATCCACAGAGGTCCCTTCCAACCACTACAATTCTGTGATTCTGTGATTGACTAATACATTACTGAAAATGATAAATACATTTAAAATATAATTTATAGCAAAGTCAAGCAGAGCACTTAAAAATGGTCAAATGCTAATGTTAGGAGCTTTGTTGCCCAAACTGGTTGTAAGTTTAGCCTCACAGTAGCAGTTGGAAATATTTGCCTCAATCAGCTATATTCTTTCCTTTCATTAGAAACAAAGATTTATTCTACTAGAAATTTTCATTACTCATCCTAAAATCGCATTTGAGAGTGAATAAAGGCAGTTACCTGCACTCCGGTCCTCTATCTACCATAATGCAGACACCATCATTTTCACAAGGGTTGTCTGGGCAAGAATCAGGAACGTCCATCTCTGGCTCTTCGGTCAGGGGGACAGAGGCTGTTGTGACGGGTCTTGTGGTGGTGGTAGGCCTCATGGGAGACTTGGTGGTGGCAGAGGTGTTAAAGGTAGGTTTGATGGTGTTGGCACTGGATGTATTCATAAAAAAGGTGGGTGAAACACTTGGCTGAGTTGATAGTAGATGTGATATATCTGCATGATAAAATCACAAGAAATACGGTCTTCATGTTATTTTTCCTCTTCTTCTAATGATAAATTCTAACAGTAAATGGTGAAGAGCCTGTGCACAGGTATAATGGATAGTCTTTTTTACCTTTCAGGAGCATGATGTACTTTGGAAATGTCCTCTAGATTTTTTCAGAAACAGACAATTTTAGTCAAAGTACTCTATTCAAAATAATTTGAACAGGATTAGCATTGTTTTGTACACCGTCATATGAGATAAAGGAATCATGGAATCATGGAATCATTTAGGTTGGAGGAGACCATCAGGATCATCGAATCTAACCATTAAGAATGTTACAGTGCATGTACATATCCACAAATTTATTCAAACATATGATTTGACTTTAGATACATGCATAGTTCCAAAACTGCTCATTTTCAAAGTACATCACGTGTATTTTTATCTATAGCACTAGTGACTTAGTAAGTACATGACACTCCATGTTTACTGTATCATAAAGAGTATCAGCTACGTTTACATACCTTCCATTGTTAAAAGAATATAAACACTGTCTTCTTTAATAAAATTGCGGCTTTTAAGTCTCTGATGAGTTAAAAATGCACTTGTTCCACTTCCTGGACCTCTCATAAATGTAGTTCCATTGGGAAAAGATGCTATGGATCCCACTTTATCTGGCCTATCCCAAAAATAAGTTGATGAGGAATCTGGGAAAAAAAAATTTAACTGTATGTGAGTGTGGGACCACTCTGGATTTCTTTCTCAATAGGGTCCCTTCCTGAGGCTTCTTTCAACAACCAAGACAGATTTCATCCTACTTTGCCTGCTTCTGCTAAGTTGCTCACGGATATCACGAATCTGGAGAAAACAATGTTACCTGAAAATCAAGGAGTAGCAGCAATGCTGAACCTGCCTACGATACCTGCAGATTTTTTGCCTGATATCCCACAGCAATCAGATGCACAAGAAAACGGAGATCTTCAGCAGCTTGACTGAGCATGAGGTATTGAGAAAGGAGCCTGCTGGAGACGAGGTTGTTGGAGAGTTAGTTGAAAACCCCTTCTATTTTCTTTTTAGTTCTTTTAAGGTGTAGCAGACAAGAAGATGAGAAGCACATGAATTACCTGTAAAATGTATTAATTCAGTGTTTCTCAAAAACCATCTCTTGATGGCAGATGTAGGGCAGAGGGTACTTGAACAACGTGAATGGCCACAGGCCACTGATGTCCCCTCCATCAAACCCTGTTCTAAATCTCAAAGCTGAGCCTAATTGTCTATGAAAGTATCCGACAGAAGGAGAAGAAACTGCCCACTCCAACACCTCTGCTGGTTAGAGTAAGGACAGGAGTTACAAGGCTTCTCTTGAGAATCTGGGGCTATTAGCAATATATGAATAAAAAAGGAAGGAGCAGAGTGCAAACAGACTGCATGTCCGCAGGGCCAGGGAAGGAAAAGGGCTGAGCACTGTGGCCACAACACCAGAGAGCACAGGGAAAATGTCAGCCATCTATGGAAGACCTGGTGTGATACACCTTTCATTTGCAGGGGAAGCCACTGAATCTTTCTGGATCACAGAAACCCAGAATCACAGAATCACCTTGGAAGAGACCTCTGTGGATCATCTAGTCCAACCCCCCTGTCAAAGCAGAGTCACCTACAGTAGGCTGCACAGGACCTTGTCTAGGCAGGTCTTGAATATCTCCAGAGAAGAAGTATCTGCAACCCCTCTGGGCAACCTGTTCCAGGGCTCCATCACCCTCAGAGGGAAGAAGTTCTTCCTCATGTTCAGACAGAACTTCCTGTGCTTCACTTTGTGCCCGTTGCCCTTTGTCCTGTCACTGGGCACCACTGAAAAGAGTCTGGCCCCATCCTCCTGACACCCACCCTTCAGATATTTATAAGCATTTATAAGGTCCCATCTCAGCCTTCTCTTCTTCAGGCTAAACAAGTCCAGCTCCCTCAACCTTTCCTCGTAGAAGAGATGTTCCAGTCCCCTCACCATCCTTGTAGCCCTCCGCTGGACTCTCTCCAGTAGCTTCTCATCTTTCTTGAACTGGGGAGCCCAGAACTGGACGCAGTACTGCAGATGGGGCCTCACTAGGGCAGAGTAGAGGGGAAGGAGAACCCTCATCATTACCCTCAGATTACCCTCGTTATTTTCACTTAGAGACAATGACACAGAAAAATGAATGTAAATCATAAAATTTTTAAAATAATACTGTGAATTAGACATTTTAGTGCCTTCCTTCATTCACTAATGTTATGGTGTGAAAGCGCAGGAAACTAATTCAGTGGTGGAGGTGGTTTGTTTTGGCAAAACCCTTGTATTGATGCAGAAGGTCATTTTGGCCTAAATCCAGTCTTAATGCAGTGATGAATATGGGGGTTTTCTTTAATATCTCTCTTTATGGAGGTTCCTACCATTTCTCAGAGTTACATCTTTACCTGAACTGCCTCCTTTCCAAGTTATTGTGTACAACCGTTCCTTATCTTCTCACACCTTGAACGCGAACAGATTATGTAATATGAATCAGTACTTTGTCCACCTGGAGATTTGTGTTGACACCACTGCACTTTTTACAAGGAGGGAGGGGATTTATTTAATAGCTGCACTTTTATCTGGTATGAACTGTGCATATTGTTAATTCAGTATTTTTCTTTTCAAGCCTCTGGAAAACGTCCATTCTCATTAAAGCAGATATAAACACATCTCCACGGAGCATATGAAAGAAATATTAGGAGTGGATCATCCACTTGTTTCTTCTGCAAATCAGCTTTGATATCCAGAGTCCCAGCTTAACCTACTTGTATGTTAAAATTTTTTCTTGTCTGTGGATCAATTATATCGTTGCTGCAAACAAAGGAAACATTCCAAAAGCTGAAAACACTACATTAATTTACACAAAGAGAAAATTTGACTCGTTATCTTTTGGCTGTGTTTTAAACGTACTGGGTAGCATGTCTGATTTTAACTAACCTGATAATGTCAGAGGGTCGGTTGTTATGCTTCTTTGGTTTGACATCCGCTGACGAATATCAGGATGCTGGTCAAGCAGAATCATGGTACCTTGTTGCCATGCACAGGGCCATTGCAACTGATCATCATTTGCTCCAGAAATCAAGTACAAGTATATTGCTAAATTAAATGGGTTATCGGTGGTACCATTTACATACAAGCTGACCTGAAAAGCATATCCTTTACTAGAGTAAAACGGTGGACTGTATATTCTTCCTGCTGTCCCTGCTGGACTTGTATTGAGGAGATATGTGAAATTTCTGATATGCCAGACGTGGTGGGGACACTGAGTTTCCGACAAGTTGATGTCGTCAACAGAGAGGCCTCCGTTTGACGAGCCACTCCCTCTCGTGCCTTGAAACACAACCCGGAATTTACTTGTGACATTCAAAGAAACATGATGGAGCTGCCAGTAACTTGCAGGTGAACCTGAAAAACAAGAGTAGGGATTTCTGAGTGGGCAGTACAGTCAAACACTGCACAGGTCTACAGACCCTATACCAACGCTATGTAAGAATTTCTCAGTTCCACTGGCACCGATGTGACAGAATGTTTCTCCTGTAGATGTTACATTATCAGTGCAAGATCGTATTTTCTCAGTTTGGTTTTTCAACAGATTTAATATGCACAGCAGCTCTTTAACTTGAGTGAAAACAGTGCCAAAGGTTAAGACTGATTTTCCTTTTATATTTTTAAAGAACTTTGCATTAAATTAGCATAGATGTGATAACTAAATGCACAAAGATAGCTGTCATCTGTATTATTAAAAAGAAAAAAAATCAGAACAAGGTATATTCAAATAACTGAATACAACATATCTCAACAAGGAATGCTACAGAGGATTCTGGGAGCCTAGAAGTACAAGATTGGTTCCTTCAGTTGTTTTTGTGTATTTAAATGGCTTGTGGGAAGTTTGCCTATGCAAAAGCACTCTTCACCCATCAAATGATTAACGGTACTAAGTTCAAATTAAAACCAGTTGAAAAACCTCCTTCATGTGATAAAACTTCACTGAGAGTCTGACGCTGCATCCAGAAGTGCCTGCACTAGCAAATTCCACTTCACTCCATAAGCAGCGTGCACAAAAATGACGACCTCTGCCCACGGACCTTGTAAGGCAGGTGAAAGTAGGACATCCTTTGTTAATAGTACGTGCAGCAAAACAGTTTCTTTTGCTGTGTGGTTTATGTTCACCTGCACAGAAGACCAGACTTTCAGCTGCATTTGTGGAATAAGCACTGCCAGTCCCAGGCACAGGACTCATGCTTCATTTTCCTAACAACTCTAAACACAACACAGTGGATCTCAGATATGACTCTTAATATCTTGACATTTTTCATTACCATTATAATTAGGAGGAAAAAAATAAACCCAGAAAGAAGAAAAAAAGCACCCCACTGTTTCCCATTAAATTGCCTTCTGCATGAAGTTTTTTTGAACAGCACAGATTATATGCAAGACTGGGGTTTCTGACTCATGTTCAGTGAGCAGACCAGCTACTGCTCTGTAGAACATGCCACCCCGCCGCTCCCCTGCTCCAGCTGCAGGCAGCCACAGCTGCCACAGGCCAGCAGAATGGGTTCAGGGCTTGTCCCTTGGCCTCTCAGGTGCAGAGGTTTGGTGCAAACCCATGAGCAGCTCAGTCAGGATGCCAAATCATGGCTGGGAAGGCCCGTAGCATCGCTGTTTCTTCCAGTTTGTGGACTGCGTGGGCCAGGGTAACTTCTCACATGAGAGAAGTGAAACAGCTTGGGGAAAAAAATGATCTTAAACCATTCCTGAAAGTTTTACCAGGGATTGTCAAAGGTGCCCATTTGGACACACATATAAGATCAGTGACTTAAAGGAAATTATAGACGTGAGAAAGCAGGAATAGGAGATGGGACTTAATATACATCAAAGAGAATTTTTGAAGAAAGCTGAAGTGTGGAGGAATTAATCCTGGCTTCAAAGTAGGGTTCAAAAGAGTTTGGAGGTGTCAGACTGATTAGAAATCTACACCTGCCTTAGCATCCCTGACACTTATATTAAGGATTCCTGATGGAACACAGGGATGATGAAAGCATCAGGGTGAAGAAAATAGTGGAAAAAAGAAAGAAAAAGAGGCACCATCTGCAGCTAAGCCTAAAGGGACAGAAAGAGGCAGAAGAGTGGACTTGATACCTATTTAGCAAAAGAATTTGCTCAGTCCCCCAAACCAAAAGATCGAACTAGTTGTAGGTGTAATGGAGACCAAGCAATAGTTAAATATTTGAGAAAGTAATTTAATCATAAGGTGACTTTGGCAATTCTGTCTTAAAGAGCCCTTGTCCATTAACTGACCTCAATTGCTCATTCTGTAGGCCATAGGCTCCTAAAACCAAAAGAACTCAATTTTCTTCAAACTACAACTCAAATCATCATCTGCTGCCCATATATTTCAGTTAAGTCATTTCAAACCTTGTTTAAAAAGTAAGTTAAATTTTATTAATCTTTTTTTAAACTGGTATGTAGGGTATTCCAGGGCACCTATATTTTCCATTTCTTTATTATTATTTTCTTATTCATCATAATTTACTCTAATGACCATTTTCATGTGTTGCTATTGATACCAGCAGTTCTAGAACACTTCAAATGACTGCTCGTGGAATTTAACTATTTTGGTGAGAAAACTATCTTGATAACACAAGAGTTTGTAATTTGTGGTAATTGATTATATTATAGGAAAATGGCTGACTGAGGATCCATCATGTATAATTTCACCAGCAGAGAATCAATTACGTAGTTAGAGAGGAAGCCAAAGAATGACGCTAGAAGATGAGTCACTTTGCTATAATATTTTCCCCTGGCACTTTGAAAAGGATATTGAGTATAGATTGAGCCAAAATTCAATTTTATTCCATACCTTTTATCTCTTCAATAAGTCTCAAAGTACCGTTTGGATGGGCTGAAGTATACTCCCTGACCCAGACATACAGCCGGTCGCTTTCATGACCGCTGTTATAGAAATAGAACTGTAAGCACTGAAAGCCCCTTTTGGGATACAGAATTCGGCTCTCCAGGATAGCTGTGCTTCCCACTGCTCCAGCGCTGGTGTTGAAATGCATGAAGTAGCCAGAATCTGTCAAAAGTCAATGAGAAATGAATGGCAGAGGAGAGAGAAAGCAAAATTTTCCTGGCGTACCTGTATCCTTAACACTGTGTTGTAATACCAGTAGAAGACATGGTCAAGTCAGGGTCAGACTAAGCTAGACCCAGTACAAATCCTCAGACTGAAGACTGTTACCTGTTCACGTTCTCCAGAGGCAGAAATGTTCTTGCAATTTTTTTCCTCATTTGGCTGTCTCTAGCAATTTGTACTCAAAAGCACGGGCTTTTAATCTTTACCCAGTGCCAGTAATTCACAGTTGACTCTCTCTCTGGAGGACTGGTTTAAGCTCCTGAAGTCATGAAGATTTCTCAGATGTGTTTGGAAACAACTGGCTGTATTCTCAATGAATTATTCACCTAGCCCTGAAAATATACATCATTGCCTTGATAATATACATCATTCCTAAATCCCAGTCCTTTCCAAAGACTTACTGAGCAATTATTCAGAAAAGCAGAAGTCTTTTTTGTGTGCCTGTACCATAGCTTAGAACATTTTATATAGTTCTCGTGTCAGGATGTGATACTAAGACTATAAAACAGATCAAAAGAGATAAGAACATTTAGTCTTCTCAAATAAGCAGAAAATCAAACATATCACGTGATGTCCCTAAGCATGTGGATTTATGTTGCTTAGTTAAAAAAAAACCCTGTAATTTGTCAACAGAGAACAAGGCCAAGATCGAAGTCAACTCACATGCCTCTGCAGAAAATACTTCCCAGAGAGATAAGAACAGTCTTTTCTCATACCTTCGCATTCTCCCATATTAGTATGATCAGTATTTGGCCCAGCAGGAACCTGAGACAAACGCTGCCAATCACTGCTGTCATCTGAACTTTGAATCATGCCACATATATTTTCAAGTTCAAAACTGCACGTGTCCATAAAACTTAGGGAGGAGGCTATAACATTAAAACAAACAAACAAGTTGTGAATCTCTGTTACACAGCATACCTTTTAATTCTTAATGTCCAAACCAAGAGTAGAGACAGACTAAGAAATGCAAAATAGTCAGTGGCTTCAAATACCATCAACATGTGTTAGGTGCAATGTTTAGGAACTCAAAGCATTTGGTGACCAACACTGACATTAATAAGACGTCGTGAGGACCACTCTGGGCACTTAGCAAGCACAGGAGGGTGCCAGCTAAGTATCATATCACATCTTTTATTTATATAAGGGACACAAATACCATGCTCAACCCACCAACCTTCACACAGCCAAAAGTCTGAGACTTCCCATTCATTCCTCTGCTTTCTTTGGGCTAGTCCACATGTGGCTGCAGATTTTCACAGAATCACAGAATGTCTGGGGTTGGAAGGGACCTCTGTGGGTCACCTAGTCCAACCCTCCTGCCCAAGCAGGGTCACCTACAGCAGGCTTCACAGGACCTTGTCCAGGCGGGTCTTGAATATCTCCAGAGAAGGAGATTTTGATAGAAGTTCCCTAATCCATCAACTGGAGTGCTAATTTTGAAATATAGTAAAGCAGAAGTTTTTTCACTGAAGTGGGAAAACCTTGATTTTCAAAATGCTCAATTGAAAAAAACATTTGGCAAAGGTACATTTGGGACCAGTGAATATCTTCTCTCATACAAATTTTTAAGATGTCTTGCATATAACAAGTGAAAAATTAATTGAAGGAAGACTGTGCAGTTGAATAGGAAAGGGAAAACACTATATGAAACGTTTTCTCTGTCTAAAGCAAACCCTGAATGGGGGAGGGGAGACACAGTCCAGGTTTATCCCTATTCTTAGATTTATTTCTCATTGTACCGTGTCTGAGCTCTGTGTAACACCAGCCATGATTTGAAAACAACTCAGTTAATAAAATGCTTCGTGATTATTGCTTTTCAAACTATGTATAAAATATTGTGGCACGTTTAAAAGGTTTCATTGCAGCACAAAAAGGGCCTTGAGCATTGCAAAAATCAGCTTGGATGGCACAGCAAATGCTTCACTTCGGCTGTAGCTCGGGGAAGCGCTTAAGTACAAACTTCTGCCAAACCAGTTGTACTGCTGAGATGTTTTGTACTGTTCTAATAGAAAGCTAACAATCCTCTAGAGGTTGCAAGGCTATCAGAAGTGTTGTATGAGTGGTACCTTTTAAGATACAGTATTGGTGTGATGTAAAAACCAAGAAAAGATTTTTACAGTAAATGTTACATTGACTGCTGGAGAAAGGAAAAAAAACCCCAAACAGCTAGCATGTCAGCAAGAAGGTAAACAAAAATGGAGAACTAGTAGATGAAAGAACTCTTTGAAATCAAACTACAAAACAAAATACGAAACCAATTTGCCCAAAGAGGAAAGCAGAAGCCTAACTACCTTAATTAGAAAGTGCCGGCTGGCAGGGAGTGGTGACCTGAAGAACAGGAAGAGAGAAAAGCAAGACCCAACAGCTTACAAGGCATTTGTTAGATTAATTAATGAAATAGGGAAAGGGGGCACCCATTGAGACAAGTGTTGATCTCTATCTGCACCAAAAGCCAGATACTTTCCTGAGATGTATTGAAAGGCTGGACTTGGAAGAAAATACATAGGGGGTGAGTGCTGAGTCGTAACTTTCAGTGGCTGAGGGACACCTCAGGGTCTGTTCAGTGATATGCTAGAAGGGGAAAGCAGACTGAAATCCACTGTTACCGTATGGCCTGAAAGACAGTCCTGAAGAAGAGACCAGAACAGCACTGAAGTATCAGTCAGGATTTCTTATGCTGTGGGTTGTTTTTTCCCAGTTTAAGAAAGAAGTTTCCAATTTTTAATGCAATTTCCTAACCACACAGGCCTTTAGCCTTAAATTGAGCTTAAACTTTTCCTTAAATCATGTTCAGCAACAGAAGTAATGTTTTGATTCCTCTGAGAGGGTATCTGCCACCCAAACCGTGTCTGGCGTTCTCAGTCTTTCCTCTAACTGGAGAGGTCTAGGAGCCGGGTGGGCGAGGGCTGGGACCTGTGAAGTGCCTGTCCTCCCCGACACAGAGCCACTGAGGGGAACGGTGGGTGAGCTGAAGACCACTATGGCTCTGCGAATATGGCACACATTATATGAAGCCAAGGGACAGACTGGGGAGCAGGGCAGAACCTGACTGCACTGAAGGTGGTGGCACTTTTGTCACTAATTTCAACATGACCAGGGCTTATTTCACTCGAGGAATATGCCTGTGGTTTAAGAATAAAGTTAAAATGTCATTAAGTATTTACATAATGCATGAGAATGGTGGAAAGTTTATAAGATTAATGGAGAGGAAGAAGGACCCCATCCCCTGCTAAAGGCATCCTTAGCTGTAAGCACTTCTGTAAGACCCAACTGACTGTGCGCCAAGTGCTGGAAGCTAAGGCCACATGCAAGTGTGAGCTCAGTTTAGACCCAAAGGAACAGAAATATTTTCATCAGAATCATACGCTCATAAAAATGCATTGTGTTAATAAAACAGTCTGATTATTTTTTAAGGTATCTGTAGAATGAGGTTTAAAATAATAATTGTAAACCAGTACTCGCTACTTGCGATACAGAGGCAGTGAAGTAAAGTTTTCATCTGAGAGCCAGGGCACATTTGATGCAGTCACAGTTACAGAATTATATTCCAGTTTGGTAATAGCAGTCTCTGTATTTCCCTGTCTCTTAATTTCACTCAACTTTCTAAAATAAATCACACATAAGCAAAATAACTCTTTTGACCACTTTTGAAAGAGACTGGGTTTGAAACTAAGAATAAAAATTTTTAAAGCTCATATTTTCTTCATAACAGCATCTGTACCCTATTTGCATGAACACACACTTTGTCTCACAGATTGCATGAGAGCGGGGTAGGTACGATAGCCACAGCATCTCTGTACAGTGTCTGAGCAACAGCTGTGGAATAATGGGGGAAAAAACAAAAAGCTTTGTGCAGAAGCACACATTTTAAACAGCCACCCAAGGGATGAGCACAAATCAGCTGCCGAGTGAAGCTGGATTTTAACTAAAGGTCAGATAAAATTGCACAGAAGACTCTGCTACACAGCAGTGTTTCTGCAGGAGGGCTATGTTATTTCTAGCTTTACCAGTATTTCTGGTGCTTTTGACACAATTCACTTCTCTAAATATGTTGGCATCTCTTTCGCTTGTGCCTGGATGAGTCCAGCATGTATGTGTCATCCTCATTTCTTTCAAATGCCAGAAGCAAAAAATCTAAAAGAAATGGAGAAGCTTACTGCAATTGTACAGCCGGTTCAGTTTCTGGAGATCATAATCGCTGAAATCCATTCGCTGTCCTATTACATCCATGAAGTCTGGTATGTTAGTGATGATGGTGGGTTCGGTTCCATTCCTGAAGGCATTTTGGCTGTAGTGCATCACAGAATCATAGTCATAGGGAACATTCAGGGAGTCTGATGTTTTATCATCATATTTGTTGAAATTATGATCTTTACCTAAATGGGAAAAATAAAAGGAGAGATTGTTTGTTGCCCAGCAGGACCAAGTTTTAATGTACAGACTTAAAGTGACAGAGAATCCATCAGATCCCCAAATATTTTTTTGTAGTCATTTACTTGTACTTACTCTGTGCAATTATTTTATTTCTAGTCTAGAGTTATTTATTTTCCTCTTTCAGCCACTGGAATGTAACATCATGACTTCTGCTGGATGAAGCAAAGCTTTTTGGTACCAGAAATCTTTTCCCCGTGAAACTACCCGTAAACCTTGATGGGCTTGTGATACCCAAAAGTGCAGATACTGCTTCAACATTCAAATTAATGCAATTTGCAACTGTATAATGCCTCCCTATTTCTAATCTCTATTCTATGATGTTCAATTGCTGGTCATTTTAGCTCTCAATTAACAAGTTGTCATCAGATAAGCTTCCAGAATTTAACTTTAAAGATATTTTCTGGAGTATGAGCAAAAACCCATTAATAACAACCCAACGGAAGGTAAAGTTTTAAATATTTTGTATTAGTCAAAATACAGTAACAGTATTCTGGTCAGTGTAAAAAAGCTGCAGCAGTTTCAAGTGGTTAACAACAGCGCAACTCGTCATTAAAGAGTCAGCAAAATCTTATGGAAATCAAATAACATAGTCTGAGTCATTTTCAGTAACATATACTTGCATATGCATCTGACTATTGATCACGACTAAATAAGAATGCATTAGATCTAATATTACATGTATTTTCTGTGTGTCCCCGTGTTCGGAAAGCGTTGAGTCTGCGTATATAACTTTCTTTCTGAACTACCTGAAAGTCACAGAGGATGACGGCAAGCTGAAGAGGCAGAGACCGAGCTGAGTCCCCAGGAACCCTGTGCCAGCTCTCAGGCTTGTGCCATGCACGCCAACACTTGCATTGACAGGCTGCATCCCCCAAGCAACTGCTGGCATGATGCGGGCCCTGAGGGGGCTCAAACGCCTGCGCACCCCCTCTGCCCGCTCCGCCAGGGAGGAAGAGGACGACCGGTGTTTGCACTGGGGATTTTCTACTGGCTTTGGTCGCACTGGGGTTTTCAGAGCAGGACTTTTTTTTCAGTTACTTCTGCTGAGGGCTCCCAGAGTAACAGTGCTTTTACAGTATTCATTTAAGCAAACCAAAATATTCTCTTCTGTTGTTCTGTTGTACAACATGTAGCATAACAGGACTCAGCTCTCTAGTGAGGGCTCTGGGAACTGCCATGGCACAAGGAAATCAACCCAAACCATTCTATGATTCGATGAATAACCACAACAACAATAAATGAGGCTTTCTGTCCCAAACAGATGTAATGGAATCACAGAATGCTTTGGGTTGGAAGGGACCTTTAGGGGTCATCTAGCTCAACCTCTCTGCAGTGAGCAGGACATCTTTAACTAGATCAGGTTACTTGAGATTTAATTTATTGATACGCTGGCTTTGAAAACTAAGTCCAGGTAAGGGGATAGTGTGGCCAGCAAAGGATGGCTGGAAGGGATGTTCCACTACTAAGCCCCCTAACACCAGAGCCTGAAAGAAAAACCTGGGGAGGGACTGACCAGGCTGAATCCTGTCCCAGATGATGGACACATAGTCATCCCGGTCGGACCGTGACTGCTCATGCCAGAATCCCAGGGCGTGCAGGAACTCGTGCTGGATCGTCCCGATCCTGTCACAGTTGGCTCCGATGGAGAGCTGCTGCAAACCCTCTTGGAGGTTCCCCACGTAGGACCAGCAGCTAGCATTGAAATAAAATGAGAGAGGGCTCTGTGAGATAGATGCCTTCCCCACGCCACACAAACTCCAGAGTCAGTCTGTTCAACGGGTATATTTTTTAACTTGAGTGTTGCAGTTAGATTTTGCTACAGAGAGCACTTTTTCATTGATCTGTTCCTTGTCGGATCCTTTCTTCTCACATTTAGCTCTGTTTCAATGAACAAGCAGTTCCCCCACTCCGGCTCTATTGCTTTTAATGGGTTTTCTTTCGCAGAAAAATGTTGAGCAATTTGTAACTGAAGAAAACCGATGAGGATTTCACTGGTACTCTGGTAAACATCGAAGACTATGGACACATGATTTAGGGCAATTAAGTTACTGCAACTTAACAACTTTTAGCTGGACCATAGTAAGTGACTGTGAGTGCACCTTGAGCCTGTCCCTAGCATAAGCGAAACCAGGTTCGTGCACATTCTTGCTTTCTGCCATCGCAGCTGCTTCTCTCTTTATTGTTTTGGCCTCTTGCTTTGCGCGGGGCTGTGGCTGCCAGGCAAGGTACCCTTCTGCGCAGCTGTGTTTACCTTCCGAAAGGCTGGTGGATTTGACAATGCTTTTCCCAAGCGCTTTTCTTTCTAGCTGTTTGTGAGCTGCTGCGCCACAGCACTTGCTGCTGACACACGCTCACAGGGAAGAGCAAAACCGCAGCTGTGCTGGAAGTTTTTATTAAAGAATAAAAAAATTCAGTGAGCTATCTGCACAAGCCAATAAAATGGCACCCCATGTCCACAAACTAGCAAGCACAGAGAGTTACATTTAAATTGATATTTTATGCAGCAAATAAATCAACACTTACCCAATGAAGTCCATAAAATTAATCGGGCGCAAAATATGCCATAGGATTTGCAGTCCTATCACCCCAGAAATTTAAAAACACAAGCACTCCATGGGCTTTCGTACCCTGTAACTTATTAGTGCGACATATTCCCCAGTATTTCTCTTTCCACAAAGCAGCACAGGCTTTGGCTATTGATTACACATTAAAATCACAGCATGAGACCTGGGAAGGAGCACATGTGGCATCCACAATTTCATGGGCTTCCCTTGAACAAGGCCTCATATCGATTATGTAGCTTTTTCTGGTTGTGCAGAAGTCTAAGCAGTCCATCACAGTTCTGGGTCCACCTCGTACCAAAGCAGCTGCCTCTGGCTTCACTGCTGCAGTGCAGGACACAGCAGGCTGCAGGCACATCCAGGACGCTTGGCAAAATCGGCATCCAAATGCCGGGAGATGCAGCTTCCCCTTGCCTTCACTCTGCCAAATTCTATGACACCATCATTCTGCAGCCACAGAGGGAGTAAAAGCTTGGTCTGTGTCGCCCAGCACTGAGACTAAAACTAGGTGAGTGGGACAGGGCACTCCAGAGCCATGGGTACCTGCAACTCCTTGATTGCTGTGTCTTTAGCAGGGGAGAAAATGAGGGGAAAGTCCCATATACCCCAAGTGTGTGACAGCTGTATCTTCCCCAACTCCGTGCTTTCCGTGTTGCTAGTTGCTCTACCAGAGGTTAGAGGAACAGGGAAGTACCTGCTCCGACTAATCCCACCAGTCTTCTTTTTGGAAGATGGGCTGTGAGTAGAAACATGCCATCAGTAGTGATGATACCATCTAGAAATCCTGTTACCTAACAGCCAACATTTATTTCAGGCACAGTTTTAAAGTAACATGCTGCCACTAAGTAACTTCCTACAGCATCACAGATCACCAGTATCAGCACACAGATGCTTTGACTCACCAGCACCAGGCTGGTTAGCCAGGGATCTGTACCAATCCACTTCCACACGCCTTCCCTTTGCCATGTGCCACAGTGGCAAAGAGCTGAGGTGACCTTCCAGGAGAGCTCCATGGAAACCTGATACTCCATGTGGAAATACCAGAGGTAGGGTTGAACCCCCCTGGTCTGCTAACTATTTGACTCTACCACACCATGCTACTTTTCCTGCTGAATGAGTCCTGCTCTTCATGAGAAGAGTAGGGAGAAATGGCACATCCATTGCAGGTTCCCAGCCTGTTCTGTGAGCTTTGCAGGCACCTGTCACACCTGATGTTCCTGCATTTCTGTAATTCACAAGCATCCCTCATGTATTTTGCTCAGCACAAACGCTGGAGTCCAGAAAAGGTCTTTAAATAGATCCACAGTCCGACCTCTGCTGCAGATGCACAGACCTGAAAAGTGGGTGAGGTGACCCTATAGTCACTTAGCATTACAAATATATATATCTATAACCATAATGCAGGCAGTAGCCAAGACTTGGCGAACAGTAGATGAAGAATGTGGACAGGGAGAGGGCACTTGCATGGGGGTTGATGAAACTGTGTGTGTACATCAGAGCCTACAAATGTATTTTTACACAGGGCAGTCAACACAACAAAATGGCAGGTGGCTTCTGTTGTGGCTGACCTCATCTGAATTCAAAATGATAATCCAGATGAGGACTTTATGGCCTACTACAGGTCCTTTTGACACAAAGTTCCCCCACCTTCCTCTGTTCGTTTTATAGATGCAAGCCAAGATTAGAGAGACAAAGATGATTTGCCAACTTTTTCTTGGTGCGATAAAACTTTATGAATCCAGCCGGTGTTGCCAGGGACTTTGCGCTCCTGTCTGCACTGCACCCTCTGGACTGAGGTCTTTAGTCTGCAGCTAGAGGAGTCCTAGCTGATTTAAAAAAATAATTATCAACAGCAGAGAAATTGGTTAGTTTACCCACCTTTCACTTTGTCACCTTATATCAGAAGAGAGGAATGGAGTGAAACGAAAAGCAGTTAATGCAATGCAGGGTCAAACCTGACAATTTCTTTGTACAGCCCCAAGCCAGCTCACTGAAACTGGACAGCTGTTTTCAGGAGACTGCACCATTTAGCTCCAATCTTTTAAAAAGTGCTGCTGAGCATTAATTGTTTTACGCATGTGTCAGCAGAGATGACAGAAACATTTCAGGACAAGCAACACACCAGGCAGTGAGGGCAAGATATGTTATTCAACAGGAGTAACTTGTCGTCTTCACCACCGTAACTCATCTATTTTGAATAGACATATAAATTAAATATTGTGCAGAGACCTCTTACTTATCATAGGTTAAATATTGTAGGGGGGTTCAGGTACAATCATCAGCAAATTCAATGCATACTTCATGTGACAAAGGACTGGAAAATTTAGCTACATGAGTTTTCCATTTGGCTTAAAAAGCCAAAGAGCCATTAGCACAGGAAATGCATTGTTCCCTAAGACTCCACTTATACATCTTTTAGGGTTGAGTTTCAATGTCGTGTGCACAGCATGAAGAATAGAAAATACAAAGAGCCAGAGACCAAAGAAATTTTGAAACAATTATCTGCTACAAATATCTCAGAACAAGCCAAAGGGAAAGGGAAACATTTCTATTATCAGAAAATCTTTCCCATTTGTGAACGCATTATCATATCAGGAAATGATTTTCTGAAAGTAAATTTCTTCACCAGGCTATCAAGCTTTCCCTGATCTCCTTTTCTAACAAAGAAATGGTTCAGTACAGAGTGCAGAATATATTTGTTCTTGGTGCATCGTTTTGACAGAGACTGTCTTAGAGAGGGAAGCAGATGGGGCAATTCTGGCTTCCCTACTGGAGTCTTATTTTGCAAAAGTTAAGGTGGAATAGCACAACTGTTCATCAAAAGGGGTAAATAATGTGAAACCTCTGTAAAATAACTCAGTGCTGTGCAGCACTTAAAAATATCGCTGTTATATCTGAATACTGGTGTGTCAGTGTTCAAATGAAATTCCATTTGTTATAGTCAAACAAAGTCATTGTCCCACAGTTAGAACTACCATATTGACACTGGGATTTTCTGGTTTTTTCCTAAAAACTAAGCTATACTGAGAATGACCATTTGAAAGTGACTCTCCATAAATCAAAAGATCAATGAAGAAAGGAACTGGCTTGTTTCTGGTATCTTTTACCATGCCCAGGAAATTACTTCTTAAAGGATTTGATTAGTTCTTACATTTAAATGTAAGTATCAGCAAGAAATTGTTCATTACTACCAAGGTAATACTTATTTTAGAAACTACTACAATTTCCAGTTAAAAAAGAGTGGAAAAACAGACACAACAAAACCACAAAATTATAATCAGATATATGAATTTTAGAGTGAATACTGGCCATGAAAATAGCCTGTAGCCAAACAGGATGAGAATTATTTTACGTTACTCGTCTTACCCACTTCCTTTGAACACAGATATGTAATTCTTCTCCCCTTCCCAAGGTCTGAAGTCAATACAGGTCTTTAGTCGATACTGTTCAAATGCCTTGAGGATGAGTCCCTTGGCATTCATTTCTGCAAAGCAAACAGTGGGTTTGTCAATACTGAGCCAATAGGTTTGTACTATTATCCGTATGCAGCAAGTCCTAAGGGTGGGTCTTGTGCCAGCAATATTTGATTTAAATAAGCAGGATTTTTGCTGAATTAATACCTGGTTAGGTACCTAAAAACTATAAATTAGGTTGTTGTGACATTATATCTTCCTCTCATTTTGTTTCCGTGTAATTTTTTTTTGGTACTTATGTATAAAATATGACATGATGAGAATATAACACGATAGTGCATGGTTCTTAATTTTGTAAATTCATTTCAGAATCACAGAATGTTCGGGGTTGGAAGGGACCTCTGTGGGTCATCTAGTCCAACCCCCCTGCCGAAGCAGGGTCACCTACAGCAAGCTGCACAGGACCTTGTCCAGGCAGGTCTTGAATGTCTCCAGAGAAGGAGACTCCACAACCTCCCTGGGCAGCCTGTTCCAGTGCTCCGTCACCCTCAGAGGGAAGAAGTTCTTCCTCATGTTCAGACGGAACTTCCTGTGCCTCAGTTTGTGC